>CAACVD010000168.1_pt1 | contig 29989 bp, 49 predicted proteins | sample 2381771 | NCBI WGS metagenome assembly CAACVD01 (sample SAMEA5211965, study PRJEB30684) | marine metagenome | biome: Marine; feature: Epipelagic; material: Water | collected 2015-10-15 | depth 15 m
CAATCAAATTGTAATTCCATAGTTTCTCAATCACTCTATGGATAGAGGTGGGTAGGTTTTTCCTCTTATACCTTTCAGCCTACTCACCTTGTTAAAAAAACATTTAAAAAGGGTTGACATTTATATCTACATAAATTATATAATAAGTAACGATCAACAAAACTTGGAGAATACAATGAAATTAGATAGATACAATCCTCGCCACATGGTTGCTTTACAAGAAGCCTATAAGGTTGCAGTAGAAAAAGGTTTAGAGGGTGAAGAAAAAAAATCTTTTATAGAAAAGACTGCAAAGAAAATTTTAAATAATACTGCTTATTAATGATCAACAAAATTAGGAGAAACGATATGAACGAATTATTACACGATATAAAGGTTTTGGAAGAGTTAGAGTACAACCTTAAATGTCATCAAGCACTAGATGGTAATGATGCCTACTTCATACGAAAGTCTATGAAAATTATCAAAAAGTCTCTTTCTGAAAAGAAAAAAATCGTAGAGAATTTTGAGAAAGAAAATATGTCATTTTCTGACTATGAAGAGCACATGAAAGGCGTAGGTCTTAACGATGTTGCTTAGTATCTTAAAATTATTGGGGGTTATAGCTTCTGCTATAGCCACCATGTTCTTTTTTTATTATCTGTTTTGGTTTGTATGCCTAATAGATAATGCTTGTTTTAACGCCAACTTTGGAGTGTAGATATGAAAAATCGTAAAGCTGAAAGAATAAAAGCTAGTGCTTCTTTCTTAAAAACCAAATCAAAAGACTATGGTCAAGCTATGAATGTGTATTGCCAAGATCACAGTAGCAAGATTATTAAAGAAATTGGATCTTTAAATAGATCGTTACTTAATTTTACTGAACTAAATCAACTAATAAAATTAATATGTATGTATAGACAATTGGATGGATATTATCACGATATGTCTGATCAAAAGCTAGATCGCCTAGAAACTAAATTACATGGCTTGATGGCTGATTCTAAAATAACTGCACATGAAAGGAAACGAAATGATAGTTAAAGAAATTAGAACTCTTTTTGGTGGTTTAGTTCCAGTTCATGGTAAATATGTTGAAAAAGCCATAGCAACTAAATCAGATGTTAAAATACATTATCAAGATAGAACTATGATTATAGCTCATTCTCAATTGGATAAACCTATAAAGAAGACTGTAGTTCCTGATAAATTTGTCAAGCGTATGAACACCTTATATTATTATGCTTGGAAGCCTATGGACACAAGACAAGGAGATCTTTTAAATGACTGACATATTACATAGCGTAGAATTAGCTTTATATAAGGATGGAATTTACGATGCTTGTATAAAGGGTGAGCAAGATGAAAGCAAAACATACTCTGAACATTATAAACAAGGGTATGTTTATGGAGACAAAATCAAGGATGCTATGATAATTAAGGATGTACCATATGGTTAAATTGATGGTTAAAGAGGCTTCTGATGAAGTTGTTTATCTAAGAAAGTTATTACAAAAGCATAAAAGTGATATTGCAAAAGATAATTTATCAAAAGAAGAAAACCTAAAAGCAATAGAGAACTTTGTCAGAATAACCAATATAATCTATGCAAAATTAGAATTTGTAAAAAAAATATAAAAAAACTCTTTTTAGGGGTTGACTTATGTATCTACAAATATTATATTAATAAAATAACGATCAACAAAAACTGGAGAACTAAATGACTAAATATACTAAAGACCAAATAGAACTTAAAAATCACATTGTTAAGTTTAATAAAAAATCACAATTCAAAACTGTAACTGATCTAGCTCATTGGGCAGATTATGGTATCTACAATGTAACTGACTATGAGAAGTATCAGCTTACTTGTACTATCAAAGAAGCATCAGGTGCTTGTGGGTCAAAGGTAAGAGTTGATTTTAATGATTACACATTACAAGAACTTAAAGATATGTGTGATGATTATTGTAAACTTGCTAATGAAGCAGAGAAGCAACAAGAAATTGCCCAAAAGGATAACGCCTCAAACTTTTACTTGAGAATAAAAGAAGTTTGTAAGTTAGGTGCTAGAAACTACAGAACTGCTATTAGGTGGATACTTGAAGCAGATGAGTTAGAGCATGACTTTCAATATGAGGGTGGCTATTTAGTTTGGGAATATAACTTAGCTTATAAACATAAAAAATTATTTAAAACTGCAGGAGTTGCATAATGTTAGATACTAAAATTCAAGAAGCGTTAGAAGACGTATCATTCAAAATAGATGTTAGGGATATTCAAGGTATCCCTTCCTACATGGGTAGAAAAGTAGTTCGCCTTAATCAATTTGGTGCTCAAGAGGGTGATCCTCTTGGCATCGTCAAGTCTAGATATAAGCCAATTCATCATGTTGATGCTTTTGGTGGAGCTATAGAATCAATGCAAAAAGGTGGCTTAGACTTTTCTAATAATCAAATCACTGTAAATACTTACGAAAATGGTGCAATGGCTAAAATGGAATTATTACTTCCAGCACACCATGTCCAAGTAGGTGACCATGATTTGTATCTAAAGTTTGTTGCTAGAAATAGTTACAATCAGAAATGGAAGTTTCAGTCATTCTTTGGTTGGATGAATGAAGTATGTTTCAATACTTTGGTAAGTGGTCAAAAGATTGCTTACACTGCTAATAGACATACTACACATTTTAACGTAGATGCATCTAATAAGAAGATACAAAATGCAGTTACTGCTATTACTGACGAAACTGAGAGCTTTAAGAAGTGGTGGGATACTAAAGTAGAAGATGAGCAAGTGATTGATCTTTTCAAAACCACTATAGCTAAAAGCCAAGCAAACGATATTAAAATTGCTAGTGGTCAGTCAGATACTAATAAAAAGCAGTTATATCATCTTATGGGTTTATATGAGGCTGAAGTAGCTCAAATTCATGGTAGGGGTGATTATGGCAGAAATGGTGCTAAAGGCTCTCTATGGTGTGCATATCAGTCTGCAACTGCATGGTCTACTCATCTTGGAGATGTAAAGTCTAATAGCACTAATAATCATATTGTTCAGCAACGTAGACAAAACGATGTAAGAAGTATGATCAATAGTAAGAAATGGAAAGAGCTAGAGATAGCTTAACATAAGGGGAGCTTTATGCTCCCTTTTACTTTAGGGGATTAACATGGAAGATTTATATAACTTTAAAGCCACTACTTTAAAAAGCGAAGTAGAAATGTCTGAAATAGATAAAGTAATTTTTAAAAATTTTGATTTTGAATTTGATGGGAAAACAGAATTTACAATTCCACATTTTTCAAAGTTTGAAGGAGAATTTGGTATTGGTGTTATTTATGGATCTAGTGGCAGTGGTAAAACATCTATACTAAATCAGTATGGAAAAGAAAAAGAATTAGAATGGGATTACAATAAATCTATAGCTTCTCACTTTGATTCTGTAGAGGATGCCATAGAAAGACTTGGAGCAGTTGGATTAAATACAGTTCCAACTTGGGCAAAGCCTAGAAACGTATTATCTAATGGTGAAGGCTTTAGATGTGATCTAGCAAGAAGATTAGGCAGTAACATTGTCATTGATGAATTTACGTCAGTTGTAAATAGAGATGTAGCCAAGTCATGCTCATTATCTTTATCTAAGTATGTAAAGCGTAATAAATTAAAGAATATAGTACTAGCCACTTGTCACGATGATATTTTGGAATGGCTGGATCCAGATTGGGTTTTTAACACTGATGCTAAAAAGTTTGCATCAAGGGGGTTAGTTCGGCAACCCATTGAAATTAGAGTCATCAAAGGGGTCAGAAAGTATTGGGAACTGTTTAAGAAGCATCATTATTTGACTGAAGAATTACCTCAAGCCGCTCACTGTTATTTAGGTTTATGGAAAGATAGGATAATAGGATTTTCTTCTAGTGTATCACTCCCTGGATATACACCACCTTTATATGAAGGCGATAGAAGAAAAAACTGGAGAGAAGCTAGAACTGTAATACTTCCAGATTTCCAGGGGTTAGGACTTGGAACTAGACTTTCAGATGCAGTAGCTGACATTCATGTAGAAAGTGGCGTAAGATATTACTCTAAAACTTCTCATATAAGGATGGGTGAGTATAGGCAAAAATCACCTCTATGGAGAGCAACTGCTACTAATTTAAAGGATAGAAGCTCTGATACTTACGATTATAAGAAACGCCTAATACCATTAGAGACTAATAGGATATGCTATTCACATGAGTATATTGGAGAAGATAGGAAGGCATATAACCCTAAATTCAATAGACCTGAAGACAAACAAATCAGTATGTTTTAAGTATCATCCTTAATTACACTTCCTAAAGTACTTTGTGTAAATGTAATTCCAACTGATTTTTTTATTACTTTACCATATTCTATTTCAGTTTCGGCAGCGGGATCATCCTCAAATACGTTGCCACCATCTGATTCGTCAGACTTTGGATTTAGAAATTCTTTAGTTACTCTACTTAATTCAAAATTTTTTGATATCGTATTTTGTCCTAAACATTTAAAACATTTCTTTGGTCTTGTTCTAACTCGTTTAGCACCTCTAAGTATATCGCCACATTTTGAACAATATTCGTGTTTCATTTTTCCCAAGTATAAAATACATGATCTCCAATGACCCTAACTTTCTTTTTCATTTTTGTCCAATATGGACTGACATATACTGCATGGTAATGAGTAGCATCTTTAACTACATCTATATTGTCAAAGAAGCCTTCATGCATACGTTTAGCCAACATCATTGAGTAGCTCCAAGATCGTAAGTCTCTTGGTTTATCTGACTTACCATCACACCACCAACTAAATTGGCATTTATTTTTTATAGGAAAATTGTTGGAATAATAACCTTGATAAACAACTCCACAAATAGTATTTGGAAATCTAACATCTTTTACCCTATTCATTGTTACTTGTGCTACTGCTAATTTGCCTACTGTAGGCTGATTTCTTGCCTCATGGTATATATTAAGTGCAAGACATTCTACCTCATCTGCTTTAGCTTTAAAACAAGCTAAAAACAGAAGAAATAGTATAACCCAATATTTCATAATAACCTCCCAGATATTACTCCATTTGTTTTAAGATTATATTTGCTTTTATATCTTTGAATATGTTTTGAATTTTATAGTGATCATCAGTTAGGTCTTTGAGTTGTGTACTTACAAACCTTATAACATTCTTTAATATGTCCTCATTGATACTGTGATCTAAATCTAAGCTCCTTAGAATATTTTCTTTTATATCAATTGCTCTTCTAAATGCATTGTCAACTTTGAGTTCAACTCTTGCTAGACTTTTTTCATCAAACCTACCACCTTCAAACTCTCGCCAAAAATCATATGCTTTTACTTGTTCAACAATACCCCAATGATACAGAGTATCAAAGAACTTTTTCTTTCCATTTTCAGCACTTGCATCAATAGAATACCAAACTTTAACTACCTTTGGTATATTAGTGTGTTTTTTTACTTTCATTATTTTGCTCCCTTATCTAATTCTTTAAGCAATCTTGATAATATTATAATGCCACCTTTATTTTGGTAAACTTTAAGTAAAGCCTTTTGATCATTTACAATATCTCCTAGTGGGTAGCTCTCTAATCTAGCAATATTATCCACTACCCATTTTCTAATTTCTTCATTTGTCATTACTTTGCTCCCAATTTGTTAAAGAACACATAAGGTAAATCTATTTGTCTATTATCGTTGAACGCCTTGACGTAATGTTCTCCTTCATAGAAATAAATTTTCTTGACTGTAAAAACCTCACCCTTTTTTGTTTCCCAAAATTCAGATGTATCTTTTGTAATAATCTGTTTCATTACTATGCTCCCTTTCCAATTACATCCATCTGATCCCATATGGATCGTCTTAGCTTGAACTTGGTGCTACAGAAAGGTAGTTGCACCCTAACCCATTTATGACCAACTACTGCCCATGCGAATCTAAGTCCACATATTGGCAATCTCATTTGGTTAAAATAAACATGAAATAGTTTTGCACTAACCCAAGACTTTTCTTTAGGCTTTGTTTTGATTACGTTCTTCATAAAAAAATCTCCAATTTTTGTTGTTCGTTATTTATCTTAAATTGATTCTACCATATGTAAATACATAAGTCAACCCCTAATATGGGTGAAAAAACATTTAAATAGAGTAAAAAAACATTTATTAAGGGTTGACATCTTAAAAGGGTTGTGCTATATTAATAAAAATGAACAATAAAATTAGGAGTAAAAAATGTTTGATTTAGAAAAAATTTTTAAAGACTTTTGCGATATGAGTTTTGAGGAAAGAGAAGAACTTCTTAAAATGATCGTAAATAGAGAACCAGATTTAGCTGATGGTGTAATTTGTTCTTTAGGAGCTAAGTATCAACAATTCAGAATAGCTAGAGGTGACGAATAATGGGTATGCATAATTACTTACAAAGTAGTAGCGATAAATTCTTAGATGTAGAATTACCTAAGATCATTGAGAACTGTGACACAGTTAGACAAGCTAAACATCAAGCATATACCTTATGGAATAGAGAATACAGAATGTGCCCTGATCTTAGCTATGAAGGTCTAATTGATCATGTAGTAGAAATGTGGAATGAGCATTGGTCTAAATATAATATGGGAGGTTGCTAATGATAGCATTTGAAAGAGATACTAATCACGAAACAAAACATAAGTTTCATAGATATTATCAAGTAGTTAATTATGAAGGTGGGGATAGATTTATCCCTACCTACAATAAGTACACAAGAAAACACACTGTTTGTATCTACAAAGAATTTAAAGATAACAAGGCTTGGGTGTTTTGGTGTTCAGATAATAATGGCAGTAATCAAACATACTGCACTTCTATTACAGTAGCTAAAGAACAAGCTAAACTTTTTTGCAAAGGATTAATATAATGGAACTAAACTTTACTTACAGTGATGCTGGAAGATCAAATTACTTTAAAGGTGAAGCTGGGGATTGTGTCGTAAGAGCAATCACCCATGCTACTGGAGAAGATTATAAAGTAGTTTATGATAAACTATTTCAGATCAATAAAGATTACTTGTCTAAAAAGAATGATAAGTTATCTAAACAAATGAAATCAAGAACTAGAGAAAAAGGTGGTACGCCTAGAAATGGTAATTACAAAAAGATTTACCATGACTATCTTTTAAACAATGGATGGAGATGGGTATCACTTCGTAAGTTTGGATCAAAAGAAAGAACTAAACTTGATGAGCTTACACATCTAGGTAACATAATAGTAGCAGTCAATAGGCATCTAATGAACATGAGACTAGGCACTGTGTATGATACTTGGGATAGTCGTTGGTCATATTGGTTTGATAAGAAGTCTGTGAGGACTGCTAATGGATATTATGAAAGAGAATATATCTAATGGCGATTATGAATATACTTAATGGTAAGAATAGTATCCTTGATTTTTTAGAGGATGCTTTAATAAAGAAGGAATACAAAAGAGCACTGTACATTCTTATATTGATAATAAAAGCTAAAAAAGCTAGAGTGTCTAAGACGTAACCTACGTTTTAGGATCAGTAAGTAAAAGTGAACATTAAATCCTCTAATGGTTCCCAGCTTTTATTCCTAATAGAGTAGCTGAAACTGTAATAGGCTACTCTGCTATACTTCTAAGACTTTCCATCACCTGATCAATGTTAGGTTCTTTTCCATTTGGATTGAGCTTACATTTATATTTACGCGGGCACCCAATTGATATATCTGTGAACTCCATCTCATATGTTTTTTGTGCACCTACATAAATACAAGCCATTTTATCTTTAAAAACTTTTTGCTTCATAAGTCTGCAGGTTGTCATAATTGGCAGAATAATTTCACCACGATGAATTTTTTGTTGTCGTGTATAGTCTTTTGGGGTGTATTCATATGTATCTGCATACGCCTTAAACACCATAACTATGCATATGACGATTACTGCAACTACACAAAATATTATTCCCATTGTCTGTAATGTATCTATAATTTCTTTTTGTTGTTGTCTCTTTTCTATTCTTTTTAGCCTTACTGCTTCTTTAGCCTCATTAATTCTATTAGCTCTTTCAGCTAATATCTGATCCCATGCAGTCGGGCCAAACCGGAGATTGATTATATTTTTCAGCTCCGTACGTTTTTCCTCAAGCAACTTTCTATCAATAAAATCTGAAGCAGTTGATTCTATGCCAAACTGTTCTTTTATACCTACAGTTCCAGACTTTTTATTCATCTGAGCTTCTCCTTCAAAGAAGCCATCTATTTGTTTAGCTATGCCTTTAATATCGGAAACTGTATTGATATTGCTTTTTATAAATTCTACTGATTTCTGTACTAGTGCAATGCCCGTGAGTATTTCTGCAACGACCATTTCACCTCACCAACAACCCTATCAACATAACTATGGCAGTGCCAGATGTGGCAATCATAATATGCTCCATTCTTTTGATTCTCAGAATTGTTTCTTTCCAGCGTTCATCACTTACGGCTAAGTGTTTTTCAAGTTTAATATGTACATCTTGTAATGTTGGTTTTGCCATTTAATTATCTGTTCCTGATCTGCGAATAATATTACCTTCTTCGTCTACAATTCCACTTGGATTAATTGTAATTCTTAATATTTTGTCTTTCGTTGAAGGTGAAATAGTTGATGATAAATCTTCTATTACTCTATAATCTTGTGGATCTATTTCATCCCCAAATGCTGGTGAAACTATTGATGTTGCATTTGGCACTAAGTCTGTGACTTGTTGAACAGTTGCTCTAGCACCACCACGAATTAATCTATCTGCTATTTCAGCGACAGTATTTATAAGTTGATCTCTAGCATCTTGATTCATCAAAGATCTTCTCAACAAATCTTTATTTTCACTGATAAGTAAATTGCTTATTTCAGTCATTTGATCTTGTGTCAGTTGTAGTTTTCTTTTTGGAATTACTTTTTCTAAAAGTTGTACACCAGCACCTATGTCAGTTCCACCAGAAACAATAAATCTAGCCAAAGCGTAAGCATCGTTTACAGTTCCTACTCTCTTTGCGGCTTCAATAGTTTCTGCAGTCTGTGATCCTTGTATAATCTTTGCCTCTGCGGCTATAGATGCTTTGGCTAAATTAATTTTATCAAGAATATTATCTAACGCCTCATCTGGATATATTTTTTGTAGTATTAGACTTTCAGATCTATTTAAATCGCCAACATCGTTAATAAATTTAATTTTAGATGCTCCAGCCTTTTTACCTCTTATAGCAGAAGCCACACCCGCTCTAAATGCTTCTATCGCATCCATATCACCTTTGCGAACTAATTGTTCAAATTCTATATCTACTAAATCTGCTTTTTTAGAAAATACTTTTTCGCCTTCTTTAAATGCAGTTTGTGCATCTTTTAATTTGCTCCATGTTGATCTTGCCATAGATAGATCAGGACTTGCCTCATCTATAATATTTCTTAAACTTTTTTCAAGAGCATCTAATGTTTCAGCTTGCGGGCCGCCACCATCTTTATATAATTTGTTTGTTCTAGTTTTTAATAGACCTCTAAGGTTTTCTGCTACTTTTAAATCTATGTCTTGTGTTAGTGTTAATACGCCATCTTTTATTTCAAATGGGGTTGACTTACCTAATGCAGTCATTAAACTTCTGAAATTTCCTCTTATTGCAGGAATTTTATTTAGAGTATCTTCAACTGCTAAATTTAAATTATTACTTCTGAAATCTGCAAATCTTTTGTATATCTCTTCGTAGTTTTTACTTGCCGCTGCCTGTAATTCTTTTTCGCTACCACGAATAAATTTAAGCACATTGCCTTCTTTTAGGTTTGGTGACAAATCTCTTTGTAAACTAGAAAACACATCTTCTGTAGATTGTAATTTTCTACTTTGTAGTGATTTTTGAATTATTGGCTTTGCTTCACCAGCCTTTGAGTAAAATCCTCTTATTTCAGCCATAACTGTTTCAGATAACTCTGGTATAGTTTTACCTAGAGCTATTTGTTCTATAATATCATCAACTTCTAATCCTGATGTTTTTGCTATACGAGCTAGTTCATCTTCAATTGGCTTGGCTAACTGTCCTTTTATTTTTGTTATTATAGGTTGTGCAATCTTTGTTACGCCTTCAACTAGTTTGCCACCAACTTTTTGTACTAATGGATTTAATATTGCTCCAGTTGCAGTGGATGTTGCAATGTCAGCTTTATTATCCATTACTCTATCTACAATATTACCTTCTTGCCTACCTATTGCACTAGTGCCACCTTGTATTGCACCTTGTGTCGCAATTTTGCCACCAGTTCCTATAGCGTACCTTGTTATACCGGCTGGTATAGATGTACCAGCAGTAAATGGTGCTAAAGCAAAAGCGGGTGCCATAGCTCCACCAATCTCATATTTTAGTGAGCCTGGTTTGTCTTGTGCTTTCTTTAACTTATCCCTTTCGTCTGCTACTGCTTCATCATAAGTCTCATCGCCTATTGCAGATCTAACCATAGCAAAAAACTCATCACTAAAGTTCATCAATGCACCTTGAGAAATAAGTCTAGCTCTATCTGTAAAAGTTAAATTCTGTAATGCTAACTTTGCTTCAATTAGCTTATTTAACTCTTCTAATTGTTGTTGCTCACTCTTTTGTTCATTAGTGTGTTCACTCATTATTTAGCCTTCTTAGCTTTCATTTTTTCTTTTACTAAATTACCTACAAATATAAGTTGACTTGGAGTTAAATTTTGAAATGCAATCACATCTCTAAGTTGTTGTACATTCATGCCTTTGATTGCTTCTTCATTAAAAACAAAATCTTTTGTTTCTGGTATTTTACTTAGATCAACTTTTTTAGATACATCAGCTTCTGGCTCAACTGTGTAATGTAGAATATGACCTAATTGATCATCTCTACCTACTTGTGAACTCCAGCTTTTATTAGCTTTATTAATTATTTCAAGAGCTTTTAATCTTTCTGTGTTAAATATTTCAATAGCTCTATTATATATACCCGCTCTAACTCTTTGTGGTAATCTACCATTTCCTGTAAGTGCATTTAATAATTGTGCCTTTAATGTATCAGGTATAGATCCAGAATTAGCAACTGCATTTACTTCACCTTCTCTTGCCACACTGCCTGGATCTATCATTTTAGCGTATCCAACTGCCAAAGAGTAGTCACCAATTGGATCACGATTGTCGTAAAACTGCATAATTTTAAGATAGCCAGTTTGTATATCTTTCCTAAAATCTTTGGTTTCATCCATAATTGTTTTTCTGAAGTCTTTAGCTTGAGAGTGTTGTGTCTTAGTTAATCTGATAAGCGTTGGTTCTTTTGTAGATACAATTAAACCATCGTCATCTTCTTCTTCTGAATCTAGATTTTCATTTTTATCTATTTTTTCTTCGTTTTGTACATCAGTTAACTTTTGACCATCGTATATTCCACCAACATAAATTTTATCACCAAAATCGTCTTCTGTAATGCTACCAAAGTCAGGCTTAGTCACAGAATAACCACCATTTTTAGTGGTTAGATTTACATATTCTGCACTACCTTCAACTACTTGCATTGTTTTAGCACCAGATTTTGTGCTATCTGGCATCTTATATAATGTCACTACTTTTGGTTTTACTTTTGCTTTTGCAAGTGTTTTCGCATCATCTGCCGCTTTTAATTGTGAAGCAAGTGTAACTGCACCAACTTTTTTAGCCTGATCTAGCTTCTTTTTATCTGATTCATCCTTCAATTCTTTATTTAGATAGTCTTGAGCTACTTTTGCCCCAGCTTGAACTCCAGAACTAAGAAGAGTTGCACCTGGTTGAGTTGATGCAAGTGACATATTTGTAAAGAAATTTAACGCCATTCTACCTAAATTTATATTTTTTTCTCTTGTTGTAGGCTCTCCAACATCTTGATAAACTTGGTTCATAATGTTTACGGCTGGCTTCATAAATTGACCTAATGATCCCATCTTTGAAAAATCCATATTCATAGTTTGAGATGCACCAAATGTCTGATAGGGATTTAATGTTTTATTAGGATCATAAGGTACATTTAGTGCCTCTGCATTTCTCTTTTTTATAAGTTTATCTATTGCTCTAAGGTTTATTAGAGTTCTATCCTCTTCATGTCCTGGAAAATGTGGCATCTAATTATGTCCTATCTATTAGCTAAATAATAGGCACTAGCTAGTGATCCTAGTCCACCTATTGTTTGTCCATAAATACTTGGTGACTGCGAGTATTGCATACCTTGCTCTAGACCTATTGTTCTAGTGTTATATGGCACACCTTGTAAAGCACCCAAAGCAAAGTTTAATTGTTCTTGTGGGTATTGTCGTTGTTCCAAATAATCGCCATAAGCTAAATCTAAAGCTCTTTGGTCTAATTGTCTTTGAGCTTGTCCAGCAGTTAATAATCCAGATGCCGCTTGTTCTGTAAGACTTTGTGCCAAAGGTGCGAAACCTTGTAGTGTTTCTGCGGCTCTTAATCTACTAGCTTCTCCAGTTTCAAAACCTCTAAGTCTTGCGGCTTCACCAGTTTCAAACCCTGCTCTTCTTTGATCTTCAGCACCAAATCTAGCACTTCTATCGGCGTCAAACCTACCAGCACCAAATGCTCTATCTCCCTCAAAAGCACCTCTGTCAAATGCTCTATCTGCATCAAATCTTCCAGAACGAAAAGCTAAATCAGTATCATATCTATTCGCATCAAAAGCTCTATCAGACTCAAAATTTCTTCTATCTGTATCAAATCTACTAGCATCAAATGCTCTGTCAGTATCAAACCTATTAGCATCAAATGCTCTATCTGTATCATATCTTTGTGTTGCAAACTGCAGACCTTCTCTTCCAGCTTGTCTTCTTAAATCAGATCCTGCTCTTGCTATTTCTGCATCAGTAGCGGCTTCTCTTAAACCTAATCTAGACCCACCAAATGCTCCTGCTCTTATGGCATTTGCAGAGTTTTGTGTTTGCCTTAGATCTCTTTGCCTATTTAATTCTTCTAAAGCTGGATCAACTGACGTTTGAAATATATCTTGATATTGTCTTGCCGTATCAGCATCAAAGTCTCTAAAATCAAAATCTCTAGTCTCAAGTTCTCTATCAAATCTAGGTGTTTGAAATGCCTCACCCATTCTAAAATCTGCACCCCTTTGAAATGTTGGTGCATCAAAACTTTCGCCTATAATTCTATTTGGATCAGCACCAGAAAATGTTCCAGCTTCAAATCCACCACCAAGTTGACTAGCCATATTGTATGAATTATCAAGATAATTCTGAAATGTGTCAGTGCCTTGACCTAGTAAATTTGCACCAGCTTGTTCTCGTTCAGTAAGTCTACTACCCTCATAATCAGCAATTCTGGGTCCAGTATATTCTGGAAAGTCTGACATAGCCAATTCTTCACTTTGTTCATACAGTCTTCTACCCGCTGCCGAAACCCATTCTGGTATATCTGTGCCACTAATTACCTTCTTTGGATCTGGTAAAGGTGTAGTTTGAGCCGTACAAGCACTTCCCATATTATTTCTCCATATAAGTTGATCCTATTTTAACTAGATCTAGTTTAGAATAAAATTTATCTTTTCGTTCTAAATCACCAGAAAAAATATGACCTAATCTAACTTTTAGTTTAGCCTGTTTTGCTATTTTTATAAAGTCAATACATAAATTTTTTGCAAAATTTGATTTTCTTTCGTTTGGAAAGACGTAAAACCAAGTGTCAGCAATATATTTTTCGTCAGACCACCAGTCAGTTACTTCCATTCCAGCTATTGATCCAACTATTTTATTGTCTTTTACTGCCACTAAAACCAAACCCCTATGCAATAAATCGTTTATTTTATTTATTAACTTATGAGTATTTATCTTAGGAACTTCAACTTCTGTCTCTTTATGCATCTCATTTAACATAAAGATCAAGGCTGACGTATCTAAAACATTAGCTCTTCTTATCATTACATATTGCCTAAAGCACCCATTTGCTCTGGCATATCATCCATCCTTTGATCTTCAGGCATTGCATCTCCAACACCACCTTGCTCTACTGCATCAATTAGATCTTTTAACTCTGGAAGTAATTTAATTAAAACTCCAGCTACATCTGGCGTAATAGCCTTGTCTAGCATTTGTAATTCATTTGGTGACATTTCCATAAGTCTAGACATAAGAATGGTTGCAACTGTATTAGAAGACCCCATAACCTTTTGCCTTGCCTCTTGTTCAGCACCCATTTGCATTTGACTTTCCATAGGTGGGTTTTCACCCATATTGTCCATTTCTTCAGCCATTGTTAGATCTCCTTCTTTCTATATAATATTGACCAATCTGTTTCTTTGCAAAAAGTACCTAAAGTCCAACAAATTGGTTCTAGGATTTTTCTGTATATTTTACCTAAATAATCTGGTTTTTTTCTTTCGCCATATATATAGGCTATTTCATTAGCTCTATGCCCAGCAATATGTGCCCATAGTCCAACAAATCTACCCTTTCTCATTTGTTTAACCATCCATACTGCCCATAGATGATAGCCTGATACATGAGTTGGTGTTAGGTAATCTCTAGTAAACTTGTAGTCTAATACCACTTGTTTTCTATCCATTATGCCTTGTCTCATAAGTTCGTTACATATAACTCTACCTACAAAACCACCAACCACACCACCAATAATAGTGGAAAAAGGTGCGAGTGGTGTAGCGGCTAGTAGTGCAGTCGTTGCATATTGAATTATTCCAGCATCTGCGGCTGACTTTGCGGCTTCGTCTACGTCTTGTCCAGAGGCAACCCTACTCATAAAGTTAAGTCCAGCACCTACTCCACTAGATGCTACATTTGCTGATCCAGCATCTGTGAAAGGATTTAATCTGTCTGTAATAGTGCCTAATCTAGATGCATCAGGAACAGTTGTTACTGGTGCTAAAGCTCGTTGATCAGGTCTGGGACCAAGATTGCTAGTTGTCACATCTTCAAAACTAGGTCGTGTTCTAAATCCAATTTTGCCACCAGGCTCTCCACCATACTGTCCAAATTCTTGATTAATTGGTACTCTTATTTCAGAACCACTTTGGTTGCCTATTGGGATTAGAGTTCCTTTTCTCACACCTCTTAAATATTGTGGTAAATTTCCACTAGCCTCAGCCGCCTCATATGTTGCTAATTCTGGCACATATAAATCTTCAAGACGATTTCCTATTAGTTGTTGTTGATATTCTTTAGATAAATTTTCAAATCTTGCGGCATTAACTGCTTCAAGTGCAGTGTCTTGTCCAGTCTTCATAATACCACTACCAACTTTTTGTAATGTGCTTCCAGTGGCATATGGGTTTGCTATTTCTGCACCTATGCTAGACCCAACCATTGTACCAATTTGTCCTGCAGTTCCTTGTAAAGCCTTCTGTGCCATAATCTCTTGTGGTGTTAAATATCCAGGTGGTAAGTTTCCAAATTTTCTGTACTTTTCCATCATGTCTTCGTCATATTCATCGCTTGGATTATATGTTCTTTCTCCAGTCTTTATCTTCTTTGCCCATTGAAATACTGGAAAAGCGGCAGTTCCATACAATCTTTGTATGTCTGCATCAGACATATTTGGAGTTTGTGACTTTACTTGATAGACATTATAATTAATAGGTATATTGTCATCTTCTGACGAATTGTTACCATCTAAATTTAATATATTGTTAAATACGCCAAATTCGTCTTCTACTGCCATAAAACTCTCCTTATGTAATCTCTAAGTAACTTGCTACAACATGAAGTCTATTTGATGCTCCTGCAGTTACCTTTAAAATTTCACTCTCCATAACAACCAATGGTTGTGTTAGCAATTCTTCTGTGGCGTTTGACGCTACACTCTTTACCTTATATACACTAAAAACTGCACTGGCACTATCAGTAATTGTCAAGGTGATTGTATCAGAGCTACCACTATCGTTAGAAACTAGTATAGATTTAAATATTGCAGTGTGTGCGGCTGGAGCAGTATATAATGTAGTTACATTTGTATTTGCTAAATCTACCTTCGCATTTTTGTAATTATTAGCCATTAAACCAACTCACTGCCTCTGCTTTATTCTCTGCATCTTTAGTCGCACCACTTGTAGTAAGCTCATTTGATTTTTGTTGTAATTCTAGAGATTGGATAAGTTGTCTTGCCCATCTAAGATAATTATCTATTCCTGTAGGTGATGGAAGCCTAATCATCTCATACCATCTTTTCTAGCGTTTATTCTAAAATCGCCTAATAACCATTGATCTTGTGTTCCATTACTGAAAAATCTGATAGCCATTTGCCTACCTTTTGCTCTTGTACTTATCTTTTCTGTGCTTGATGTAACTGTAAATGCTCCCTTTACTACCTCTGTAGCATTAGGATATTTTCTAGTTTTAAGTTGTATAAATAAATTTGTGTTACTATCCATAGTTGCATCTGGTATAATTTTATCAACTAAAAATAAATTTTCACCTGCGGAATCTAATTCTACATCACCTGATTCTATGTGAGCATTCATCGCATTACCATTGTCACTAGTTCCAGTTTCGTGATTATATAACTTGCCATCAGAATCAAATGCAAAAGGTACTTGCCTAAAACCTTGTGCATCATTCCAAATGTTTCTCGCCAAAGATCCAATAGTCCAAGCACCATCTTGATAATTGTATGTTACATAACTGTCAGGCTCTGGATTATTTTGAACTGTATTGTCTTCACTGACATAAAACCAAGTAACTTCATTATATTTTTTATTGTGACCAACATATATTTTATCAAAATATCTTGTTTGCATTCTATCAAATACATAATACTGAACAGAACAAGGCAACTCTTTTATTACGCCATCATAAACAAAGAAATTGCTTTTACCTATCCAATAAACATCTCCATCAACATTGGCAGTGCCATGCAACGCTACTGCACCACAATTTACTGCTAAAAGTCTAAAAGAAAATGTAAAGGGCGGCCCGACAAAATTCATACCATATGCGGCTTCATCTGTTTGTATAAACATTTCATCTTTTGTAGGCGTTAAAGCAATTATTTTTGATCCTATTTCAAGCCTTTGATCACCAGATGTGTTTGTTGCAGTTGGTGTGAATACTGTAAAATCTTCTTGATCTGAAAATCTTACTAGCATTGGATCTATTTCGCCATTGCTTAAATCGTTTGTGCCACCAGCTATAACATGACGATCTGGAAATGATACTGCAATTGTTCTAATTTTTGTAGGTATCCCACTAGAACCAGCCAAAGAAGAGGCTAATACTGCTCTAGCATCATCTCCTGCAGACGTATCCCAATAATATAATCTACCATTTCTATTATTTATAAGTACATCTTCACCCCAAAGCTCAAGCGACCAATTAGTTGCATCTATACTTACTGTGCTTGATGATGCATCTCTAGCAGTACCCCAAGTACCTTCACCCCAAGAACCAACGCCATATCCAAGTGCTGGATCTGAACTTTCAAAACCTAAACCTTCTGAATTGCCAATTAAATATTGTATATCTAATGTAGTACCACCACCAGTTGCTCCACTACTAGCTTGGCTTCCAGCTATAAATGTATAGGTGTTATCATCTACCTTAGTTATTTGGTAACCTTCTAATCTATTTATTGTATCTGCAGTTATGCCACCAACTGCAGTAGATTGCTTTATAACTATAAAATCATTAGTTTGTGCACCATGTGAATTATCTGTAACAGTTACAACTGAACTACCATTTGTTACAACTAAAGGATTAGTCATATTGCTAGTTGTTTTTCTTAGTGGCGTAATATCATTAAATACGCCATTATTAATTACATACAAATGATTGTGTGTACCTACAATAATTCTATCAAAACTGTCTGATATAGCTCTCCAAGCGACTAAGTGTTTTGGTTTTCCTGTAATAGTGGCTGGGGTGCTTTGATCTGCAGTGAATGCATATGTTTCTTCTAGCCATCCACCTACTTTTTCTGGAAAGCCATTTCTAAATCTAACAAGATTACCATCTGTATAAAACCCAGCTTGACCAGAGGCGTATTCTGTTATGTCTTTTACTATTCCAGCTTTGAATTGTAATGGTACTAAAGGCATTAAGCTACGTTCCTCATTCTCTCACAAAGTCTTTCTGCTCTGTTTGGTACTTGTTTTGCCCAAAGCGAATCTTCCATTTGGATTGCCGCTTCAATCCAGTTGGCATCCATTACTGCCTCATACATCTTACGAAATTTGGTCAATCTTGGGCGGCCCAGATTAAACATCATATTTGCAATTATTCTTTTTGCATCTTCTGGAAGATCATCAAAAAATTCGTAAAGTATTCTACAGTCTTCTATAACCCTTTGTAAATCTTGCTCAAAACACTCATTAACTCTTTCTACAGAAACTGGATCTCCTACCTCTAATTCGTTTTCTGGATCTGTAGCCTTACATAAATGCCCGCAGCCGAAAGTTTTATAACCAAGATGGTCATTATATACTTCGTAAATTACGCCCTCATCCGCCTTTATTTCTTCTTTTAGTTTTTCCATATCCATAATATTGTTTGCCTTTTTTTTGCAATGTATTCTTAAATGCCTAAATAAATCTTGCACTATTTTTTCATATTTTCTCTTGCTATACCTTTTGTTTTTTCAAATGATCTCATTCCGCCAAGTCCTAAAAGCGAAAGTGTTAAGGTCATAAGTTCACCCGTGTTAAGTTCTGGAAGCAAAACCTCTGGCATCCATATTACAGTTGCCCATTCTGCAATAGGCATAATAAAGAATTGAGTAAACAAACCTAATGCACATATCCACATAATCGCTGGACGAGCACCAGCAACAAATAAACTAGGATGTTTGGCTTGTTCTACATTAGCTTGTATTTGACCTTTAGCCAGTTCCTGGGCGTGTTTCTGTGCAATAGTGGCTAAGTCATGTGCCAACTTATTTTTTTGGTCTTTATCCTCAATAAATTTACCAAGAAGGTTTGAAACTGGCCCGATTAGTGCGGTGAGCATTTGCATTCCTTTCTTTTAAATTTACTATCTATCCAAACTTTACCATAATAAAGTATAAATAACCAAAAGGTAAATAATGCACCTTCAAGATAACTTAGACCATTCCAAGCATCTAATACCATATTTTCCATTTTAATCTCCCTGGTGGTAGTTTTTGACACCTATATTTTGTTGCTTTCCATAATGGGTAATATTTATGTACTTGTCTACTGATAGATAAAGCTCTTTGTTTGCAATCAAATTCTGTTTCATACGGGCCCAGTTGGTCTTCTATAACTTGGCAATTATTTGGTGCTCCAATTACACAGATAGTAACTAAAGCCTTAAACATTATTTTCTACTCATAAAAGCCGATGCACCCATATATGCACCTACTATTCCAGCACCGGAAATGTAAAATAAATTAGATATGTCCGCTAACGCTTTCACCCGTTCTATATCTACAAAGAACATAGCCAAAGTAAATGCACCCATAGCGACAAGCGTGTATCTTGCAATTCTTAGTTGAGCTAGTTGTTTTCTTAAAATTTGTTCTGTCTCTTTTATAGATTTGGCGTTTTCAAGCTCTGTATCCGTCACAACACCATCTCCATCAATATCATATTCATTGTATTTGCTATTATTTTGTAACGTTTTTTTTGCCATTGACATAATCTCTTTTATTTAAATGGTTCTCCACAAAACCAAGCTACTAATGAATATCTAGTGCCTTTTGTAATAGGTCTAACTTTATGCACCATGTAAGATGGGAAAACTATAACAGTTCCCATTTTTTCTTTTATTAAATTTATATCTTGAAAAAACTCAAATTCACCACCTTCATAATCTTCATTAAGCACAATTGTCATTGACAATTTTCTTGTTTTATTATGTAGAAATTTATTTTCTGTATTATCGTACCTACTAAATCCATTACCATCTTGATGAAACTCATAGTGTCCATTTTTTTTATACTTAGTTATCTGCATTGGCTCACAAGAACTTATTTCAAAATTCCAATTTGAGTTTCTATTTGCAGTGTGCAAATAATGCCAACACACTTCATAAAGCCAATCATCATTAGACCAAGCTACATCTGTCTCTCTAGTTTTTGTATCTATTTTTCCTACATCAAGTGCATTTTTGTCACCAATAGTAGCTTGTTTCCACTTGTTATTGCCTAAATCAATTATTTGTTTACATATTTCTTCACTAATAACGTTTTGAAAAACCCAATATGGATATATTGCATTATCTAGTTTTGGAATGTTTTTTTCAGCTAACTGCACTTTCGTTTCCATCATTTGTTAATATTTTTAAATTAAATGATATAGCTATTCTACTATCACTCATATTTAAGTCAACTGAGTGTGGTAGATCTGACTTCCATATTAAAATATTACCTTTTTCTGCAGGAAATCGCCATTCATTTGAATTGTATTGATTGTATTCTTTAAAATTAAAATTTCCATTTGGGTCATTTACAAATTCATATCTATGAAAAATTATATCTGCACTGCTTGGATCAGCGTGTACATAGAAATTACCACTTAAATCACAATATCCAGCATGACCATGCACCTTATGTTGACCATATTTGTACATTTCTGATACCCATATAGTTTCAATTGCAATCTTATCTACATTTAATATTTGTAATTTTTGACAATAAGCAAAAGCATTTTTGTAAATAAAATCATATAATGCTTGAAAGTTATTGTTATAATCATTCCATATATTACTGTTAAAGAATGATGTTTTCCCAAATTTATATCTATCATCTTTGGGAACTTTAGATAAAATTTCCTTGCAAGGATTTAACAAATTGTCTGCTAGAGACTGATCTTGATCTCTTTGAATGTATGTTGTAAATAAATCCATATCTTTACCAAAGGTAACTAAACCATCCAGTAACGATGGTTTTTTCTTTTGTTTCTGATATTTGACCCACATGAGTATGTGTCCAATCAGCGGGCCAGATAATTGTTTTGCCTTTTTGTGCTTTTATTATTCTATCTTGATAAATAAATTTAGTACCACCATCATCTACATCATTTAAATATGTCATAAAAACCAAACATCTTTTTAGAGTTGAATTAAATGCACCATCTCTTTCACAGTGTTCAGCTTTAAAACCTTCACCTTTTTTATAGTGTTGTATATTGTATACTTCTGTTACGTTAAATCTATGTATTTTATTAACATGAGGATATGTTTCAACATACAAATTAAGACAATTTTGTAATTCGCTACGATATTCACCAAATGGTCTATCTTGATTATTAGGTTGTATACTTAGATCAGTAGAAACTTTGTAATCGTCTCTTGTTTCTTGTGTTTTGTTTGAAAATACAACACCTTTATGATGCAAATTTTTGTTGTTATTATAATAATCTAATATTTCATCACATATATATTCTGGTATTGTCCAGCTACATATGAAATCTTTATTCTTCAAATACAATTAATTCCCAACCTTTTGTATTGTCAGCTTGATAGGCATCTTCATTCCATGTGTAAGGAGTTTCATGGCTATCATCGCTTGGTCTGGCAATAGGTGCTTCCCATATACAAGTTGTGTCATTCAATACCCAAGATGGATAATTTTGAGGTTCATAAAAAGCGTTTTTTGTTGCATCATATATCATACCAATCTTAGCAAAATTTTTTCTAAGAGGTGTGCCACCATCTGTATGCTGACCAGATATAGTGTTATATGATGTTTGTTTCCAGTTAGCATGACCTGTTAAATTTGATAAAAAATCAATTCCTAATTGCTCTTGTTCAACACCATCACCATCTAACAAGACTGCATTGTTTACGACAATTATTTCTTCTACTATATTATTAGAATCTATTTTAGCAAAATGTGCCATTATGCAGTATAACTCCCTGAACCTGTAAACTTCATAATAGTATTACTACCACTTGTTGTAACTGTAGGAGAGCCATTCGTTGATCCTGTGTAATTTCCAGTAGGCACACTTATTATGACCACTCCAGACCCACCACTCCCAGCACCACTAGAGGAGCTAGATGCACCTCCACCACCACCAAGATTGTTAGTGCCACTTGTACCACTATTTTGACCTGCGGCTCCACCACCACCAGAGCCACCTCCACCTTCTCCTACACCACCTCTACCTGCGGCTCCACCACCACCAGCATAGGTTACTGAACTTCCTGTTATTGAAGATGCTCTACCAGCACCACCAGTTCCACCACTAGAGTTTGTTCCATTTCCCCCAGTTGCACCAGCACCTCCGCCACCACCACCACCACCAGTGTTGGCACTTACAGTGTTAGCACTACCACCACCATTGTTTCCTTGACTTGGTGATACACTTGGTACGTTACCAGATCCTCCTGGTCTACCTTGAATAGATCCTGATCCAGACCCACCATTAAATTGATAGATTGTTGGACCGCCAACATCAAATGACACACCACCAGCACCACCGGCACTTGCTATTGTGCTAAGTCCAGATCCTGATATTTGTGATGTTGAACCTTGCCCACCATTGTTACTAGTATTACCTGCGGCTCCACCACCACCTACTGTTACAGTTACAGTATTGCCACCAGTAACTGTCTGTGTTGATGTTCTGAAACCACCACCACCAGCACCAGATGCGGCAAGTCTAATTCCACCACCACCACCACCGGCTACAATTAAAAAGTTAGCAGAATATTGATTCGCAGTTCCATAAAAGTCTGCGGCTAATTGTATTTCACCAGAGTTTGGTGCATTTCCTTTGCCATAGTATTCTGAAAGAGCTATTGGATTAGAGCCACCAAACTCTGTTTGTATATTAGATAAACTAATTTGACCTGAATTAGGTAGAGCCATTTACTACACTCCTTTTAGTTCATTTATTTCTTGCTTGAGTTCTTTGATTGATTCAATTAGTAAACCTATGATTTGGTCGTATTGAACTGTCTTATATGCCACACCATCGTCTGTCTTCAATGGTAACTCTTTCTCTCTTACTGCACTTGGTAGCACTTTTTCTACTTCTTGTGCAATAACACCTGCTGATTTTACACCATCTGCTTTGTATGTGAATGTGTAACCATTAAGTTGACTTATCTTGTCTGTAGCATTTTCAATCTTCTCAATATCTGTTTTAAGTCTTTCATCTGATACAGTTGTTGAATAAGCAATAACATCTGCATCTGCATGAAAATCACCATCTGACTGCATACGAAATTCGTTACTGCCATTGATGTAAAAATCAATATCACTTGCACCAATCATAATTCTGTCTGCATTACTCGCACCTTCATATCTTCCAGCCGATGACTGCACATTACCAGTTACATAGATACCATCTGATGCTGTGTTGAGCTTTTCAGAACCATAGTGAAAAAGTCTAACTTCACCTGCAGAACCATCACATAGAATATAATTAGTTTCTCCACCTGAACCATTGTCACTTTGTAAATAAATATCTGCATCGTTAGTTGATTGTTTTATATATAAATGACCAGTACCATTGTGGGTTATTAGGCTATTAGAGCCATTGTGTTGAATCAGCAAGTCATCGCCAGTACCCATTTTTATTTGGTCACTATCTTGCATATCAATATTGCCACCCATTGTGAGTGTGCCACTGATATTACCATCGCCATCAACATCTAAGCTATCACATTGAAGTTCACCAGTGATGTCTACACCATCTGTCTTGGTATTTAGCTTTTCAGAGTTATTATAATAAATTCTTACTTCGCCACCATCATCCATCTGCATAAATGATTTATCATTAGCACCATTACCTATTCTAATCTCAGTTCCTAGTACGTATAAATTACCAGTACCACCATCTGCAATGTAACTATGTGAGCCACTATGGTAAATTTGCAAATCATCACCAGTGCCTATCATTAATTTATCATTGTCTTGTAGGTCTATATTGCCACCCATCGTTAGTTCACCACTGATATCAGCATTACCATTTATATCTAATGAACCACCAGTAACTGCACCAGTTGTTGTAATTGAACTAGAACCAGTATCAATAGTGCCAAACCCAGATGTTATTGAACCAGAATTTAATGCTCCAGTTGTTGTAAGAGAACTAGAACCTGCTATTGGACTTAATACAGAAGCTATTGCAGTTCCACCAATTGTTATTGCATCTGCTTCCATAGTTCCATTGACATCTATACTACCTTCAAGGTCAATATCACCATTCACAATTAAATCATCTGTAACAGTTAAATCATCTTGTACTTTTAAATCTACAACACTTAAAGAGGCAAAAGCATCTACAACTGCCGCTCCGCTGCCTGCACCATCAAGATATACTGCTTTTGTATCTCCAGGAGGAATAGTTACATTTGCTCCAGAGCCTTGACTTATTATTATGTTTTGTGCTCCACTTGTGCCATTTTCTATAAATTGCAATCGTCTAATATCATTAGGTGCTATTGTAATTGTACAAGCACTATCTAATGTACCAGTGTATTTAAGATACATGGCTCTCGCACCATCATTGCCACTACCAGCATCACTAGCTCCATCTGCTATTGTACTTGTATGAGTATCAGCATTTGTCGTTATGGCTTCAGTGCCAAACCCAAGTGCTTCGCCAATCAATTCAAGGTTGGTATTTGTAGTATCACCCCAAGTTCCACTGGCATCACCAGTAGCCATTTCATTTAATCGCAAATTATTTACATAGGTACTAGCCATTTGTCTTGCTCCTTACGCTATTGTGATGATCGCATTTGCACCAGCCGCAGGAAAAACAATTCTAAATGTTCCAGAAGAGACTGTAAAATCACCACCAAAATTTAATATCGCAATTGCTTTATCACTTGCAGAAGAATTGTAAATTAGTGCTCCTCTTGCAGTAAAAGATGCACTTGTCCATGTTGGATCATCAGCATCAAAGAATGCAGTTGTACCACTTGTTGATACAGTTTTGTTTGATAGTGTTACTCCACCAGTGGCATAACCATTTCCATTTGCAACTTCATTTGATGTTGAATATGCAGTAGTTGATGCTCCTAATGATGCAGAACTTGTAAAGAGTGCTATCTTTAAAGTATCTGCGACTAAATCGTGCACTTCATCTAAAATTTCGGCTTTAAATGATGTAGCCATTGCTTGTGTTATCGCCATTTGTTAAATACCTCCTTCGTATTCTGCTTGGTAATTACGTTGCATTTCTTGTTGAAACAATGCTATTGCCTCATCAAATTGTGCCTTATACAAGTTTACACTATCCTGTGCTTTAAGAAAAGAGGAACTTTCCAACAAACAAGCAGTCAGTAAAACTTGCTCTGCATTATCTCCTATCCAACTATTGGCGTTACTAGGAGACAATCCTGTTTCTAGACCTATAAAGTCTACTTCATATGCTAGAGTAGCACTTGGAGAGGGTGCTAATAAAATTTTAATTCCAGATGTATTTGCTTCTCTTGTTGCATACATAAATGGTATTCCAGATGTACTTGCATTTGGTGTATAATCTCTAAGATAACTATCTACTCTATGTTTTAAATAAATAACATCATTATCTGCTTTAGTGACTGCAACTTGTCTAATCATTCTAGCACCACTTACAGAGTATTCTTTTGTACCTATAATTAAATTTGCAGAAAGTTTTTTTCTATAACAAGGTAAATTAGGTAATCTACCAAAAATCATACTTTCAGCTTGTGTAATTATTGTAGGTATTGATGTTTCAAATTCTGTTCCATCATCTTCTAAATAATTTTTAATATTTGTTACTAAACTTGTATAATTCATCTAATTACCCCATGTATCGTCATTCCATGCACCTTGACCCCAACCCGGATTAACACTTACTGTACCAACTCCACCAGTTCCTGCAACACCAGTTTCATTTATTTCAGTTTCTACGTTGAAAGTACCAATTGCAGTTGTTCCTGTAACTTTAGTAACATCAACTACAAACGATGCTTGAAATGCTCCTATTCCAAACGTTCCTGCTAGACCACTTTGATTTACATCTGTTTCTAAGCTCTCTGTACCTACTGCACTAGTTCCTGCAACTCCAGTGACTGTTAAATCACCTTGAACGACATAAGATCCTATTGCAGTTGTTCCTTGTACTGCATCTACTGGGTTCGGCCCGTTAAATATATCTATGCTACTCGCACCTACGCCACCAGTTGCCTTAACTTCTCCATCTCCACCCCATTCAGCATATCCAAATGAGTTTTCACCCCAACCATTAGTATTTGATTCTGGAATAATAGATTCTGCAATTTCTGCACCAGCATTTGCAGTACCAGTTGCACTAGCTGGAGTAACATTAAGATTTAATGTGCCATTACCCTCTTCTCCAAACGTACCAATTGTACCAGTGCCTTGTACACCACTAGCCAAAGGCTCATTTCCAACTGTTTGATTACCTATAGAACCAGTTCCAACAACGCTTGAAATTATGCCTGTTTGTAAGTCAAATCCTTGATCAGCAATTGCTCCAGTTGCATCCACTCCACCATTTGGTAAATCAAAAATTCTATCGTGATTAATAGTTTCGTTTCCAGTACCACCCGTTGCTTGAACTCCAGTGATAACTGCACCATTTTGATAATCGCCTATAGCAGTTGTACCTACAGTTCCACTTGGATTTACATCTGTTTGATCTTCTGGTGTGTAATTTCCTATAGCTCCAGTGGCTTGAACTCCACTAACATCAAAACCTGCGGCTGCCGATCCAATCGCACCAACACCTTGTACTCCAGTTTGTTCTTCTTCAATTATAAATTGGACAGTTCCAATATTACCTCTAGCACTTATATGTGTGCCTATTTGAGATCTCTCAACTCTTGATAAAAATATGTTGCTCGTAAAGGCAAAATTTATAACTACATTTTCTGGATCATTATCTGGTCTTGGATTTCTTAATGCAGTTGCATCTACTACATTTGTAGCTGGGGTTAGTTGTGGGTGTTTTGGATCGTACTCTGAAGGCTCTACTCTTAAATTATCCCAAGTTGTTTTCAATTGGGTATAAGGTATCTTTGCTCCACTAATGTCGCTTATGGCTTTAGATTTTTTTCCTGAAGCATAATTAGCCATTATCTTAGGTTAAGTCCTGTAGGTTGTAGTTTGAGAGAAACGCCATCATTATCGTTAGATGATGCATATTCAAAAGCCTCTTTATACAAAACACTTAATAATGGAAATTTATCTGGTGCAAACTTGACTGATAACTTACTTGCAAGTCCAGCACATATGCATTCTGACCAAGTATATGGTATATCACTATCTTGGTTTGACAATGTTACATCATCTTGTTGTGTCATTGCCCAATAATTTAATTTGTAAGTACCAATATCTGGTGTTTGCCATACATATATTTTATAAATATTATTAGATCCAGTTTGCCTACCTTTATCCAACATATATTGATTTGGTTTTCCAGTATCTGTTTTGTTTGGTATTTGATTATATTCAGATATTGTAACTCTGTTTACTATTGTATCTGTTCTAGTGGCATCTGCAGAATTGTAAATTACAACGTCTAAAAAATCTAAAATACCTGCGGGTAGATCATAAGAACTTGTACCTTGAGCTAAATTCAAAGTATTTTGAGTTACAGTCCAATAATTTATGCCACGATTTGCCCATTCTGAGAATAATAAGTTGAGACTACGCCTAGCAGATATGGCTTGATCTCCAGTTCTTGTCTGAATATCAAGTCCACATCTTTCGTAAGCCTCAGTTATTATCTCTTCTATATTAGGTCTAAATGCGACTGTTCCAGAAGTAGCCATTTACTGCACCTTATAATTCTTCTTCAATCTCATAACTATTTGGTAAGAATCATTTGCCGCGGCTCCAGTTGTAGTAAATAATACATCTCCAGTAGGATTAACTAAAGATGCAGTATTTCCCATACCTTCACCATGAGCAACACAGTAATAAAATAGGTCTGGTGTATCTGCAGTTGTGACAATAGTTGTCTTAGCACCTGCCTGACCCAAAGTACCAGTTGTTGTTACTCCAGTTGTATAAGCCGCACCTCCAGCACCTTCTTTGAAGGCTATTTGATGACCAGAGTTGGTATTATCTGATTGATCAAATATATATGTATGATTTTTTAACAAATTGATCGCTGGAGCAGTTACACCACCCAAAGCAAACTTATTACCACCACTATTTACAACTGTAACTGCATAAGTTCTAGTTGCTTCTGTTAATTCAGTAGTTGAAGGTAAGCCACCAGTTTTCCTAAAATCAAAATTACCACTTTGATCTTCTGTAAGATTTAACATGATTGGATCTTGAGTGTCTCCATCTTTTAAGACTTGAACAGTCATTCCAGCAACATTAAAATTACAATCTAGTATTTTAAGACCAGTACAAGCATCGCCATTAGAGTTAGTTTCTAGTGTTGAAGCATCAATTTTCTGCACTGCAGATTCATTGCCACCATCTACATATTGATAGTTAAATTGAAAAACAGTTTCTCTTACGTTATCTGACTGTTTTTTTATTGATACTATATCAGCCATTATTAACTCCTATTAACTATCAGCAAAAGGTGTCGCTACTGAACCAGATCCAATTAATAACCCTTGAACAAGATATTCTGCAGTTGCTAAAGCAGTAATTTCTACATAAGAACCTACTTTACCACCTTTTGTACCATTGTTCATATCAATGACATCATTAGTTGCCCCTGGTACAAATGCTTTTTTAGCACCATCATCAACACCAACCATAACAGATCCTACATATTTATCTGTTCCATCTGTTTTGATTTTACCAGTCATATTTGTACCAATAAATAAAGTATATTTAGCACCTAATTCAGCATCTACAATACTTGGTAAAGTTACAACGCCATCAGCATCATTTATTTCAGTAATTCTTCCTGCATGATCATTAAATGTTAAAGTTGTCTCTGCAGTTATTGCTTTTATATTATTAGTTCCTGCAGATATAAATCCATTATTAGATACTACAGGACCCGAAAAAGTTGATTTAGCCATTTCAATCTCCTTGTCTTGGCAAGTGTCTGCTTTCGCAGTCAAGGTTAGAGTTTAGGAGAGGAGTTATCCCCTCTCCCATGTTAGTGTTTTATGCGGCACCTTCTGTTCCGAAAATTCCACGCCAATCAGTAAAACCAAAAGAATATCTTTCTCTTACTTTATAGCGTACATTTCCAGTCTCAAATTCACCTTCCATGCCTTTTTTCATAGGACTTCTTTGGAACATTTTAAGACCATCTGGTACATCTGTCTTAATAAAGAACTGATCAGCATCTGTTAAACGTCTCATTACATGGTATCCACCAGGTAGGTAACCACCTGACTTTATAGCATTTAAGTCGTTGTCTGCAGTGCCAGTTCTTAACTGACTTTCAAGTAATCTCTCAGCTACGAAAGTATAAGCAGTAGGAATAATTAACATTGTTCCTTGTGCGGCGATCCTAAGACCACGATCATCTTTCATATCAGCAATATTTATCAAGATACTTTCTAATGAAGTTTCAGATAAATCTGCCGCAGTAGCCAAAGTATTACTTTGGTTTCCATTTTGAGTTGGATGTGCAGTATTCAATAAAGATACTCCATCTCCACCCGCAGTTGTAGTAGCTTGATTTAAGATAGTTGCGGCTTTGATTTCTTTGGTTGTTGCCATAGATCTCGCTAACGCTTTTGTATATCTTGAAGCTAGTGAACCATAAAGTCCATCTTCTTCCGCTTCTTCTGTAACAGAGAAAGCTAACGCTACTGTTTCATGTTGATATCTAGCAGTCCACTGTTGAGAAGCAGAATCATAACTGACTCCAGCACCCTCATCTTTTGTTGGAGCCGCACCAAAACCTGTCAACAATACATCTTCCTCAAATGCTTTTTGAGAAGTATTGCTTTCAAATACTTGTGTGTACTCTGGTGGATAACTATCATACTCTAACCCGAACAAGGTGTTTAAACCAGGCTCAAGCATTTTTGCAAATTGTGCTCTATTCATTGCCATTGTCTAAATCTCCCTATATTCCAGCACTATCTTTGAGCAAGTGCTCATTGATAAGTACT
>CAACVD010000169.1_pt1 | contig 29937 bp, 46 predicted proteins | sample 2381771 | NCBI WGS metagenome assembly CAACVD01 (sample SAMEA5211965, study PRJEB30684) | marine metagenome | biome: Marine; feature: Epipelagic; material: Water | collected 2015-10-15 | depth 15 m
GCGTGATCGATTGCATCGTCTGCCATCAAAGCATTAGTTATTGCATGGTCAGCTATTACCGCAGTAGTAACAGCATCGTCCGCAATAAGTGCTGATGTGATTGCATCGTCTGCAATTCTTGCTGTTGTTACAAAATCATCTGCATAGATTTCTGTGGTCATTGTATTAACACTTGTAAAAGCTGTTCTTAGAGGATCCCCTGTGCCATCATCTGGTGCTGATCCTGTGTTAATTGCTATTCTTGCCATATTTTAAAATTTAGTTTGGTCTGCTGTATATATAGTTCTGTCTATTGTTAGTGCTGTACTTGAAACATCAAAGGTACTGCCATCATAATTAAATGGGTAAATGTATCCCCAAAAATTAGCCTCATTAACATTACCTGCATGTGATACTTCATAACTCTCACCCCAGCCAATTGTGTTTCTACCATACCAATCTGTAATGCTTAAAGACATATTATTACAATAAATTTTTCTCTAATTTGTTATTTAGGTTTTTTATATAATTCTGCAGCTTAACCACATTCTGCTGCTTAGGTTTATATTTCTTTCTCAAAGTAGCCATCCAGAAAATACATCTTTATCAGGATATACATCTTCATTATTGTTTGTATAATATTCACTAAACTTACTAGGAGCATTAAAAGTTAAAAACTCTATTAGCCTATTTGTGTAATATTGTGCTGTGTTTCTCTCTTTCTCTAGTAGGTAATCTATCTCTTCTTTTGTAGCACTATCTGCATTTTCTGAAGTATGTTTAAACACTCCTTTGTTTGCTATTTGAAAATTACTAAAGGGTAAATATTCTACCATCGTCCAGTGCAAAAGGCATGGTTTTATTTGTGTGTTCACCAAAGATAAATAATCACCTGTAAGTGTACCTGCTACTATATCTGCTTTTATCTTATTTATTAAATCAGATCCTAAATAATTCTCAATGTGTTTATCTTGAGCAATCTTTACATATTGTATAAACTTATCAGTGTCTACATTACCATTCATTGCAGTAAATTTTACCACATCCTTTCTTGATACAAGTAGTGCTTCTGCCATTATCTTGGGTTTTTATATCCTTTATTTGCTCTTTTAGATGGTGGTGTGCTAACTAAAGTGGGCTCTTGTGCTTTAGATGGTGCTTTTATACCTTCTTTTGCTCTTTCTGCCCTATATGCTGGTTTAGCTTTTGGGCTTGTTGGATCTGGTTTTATATCATCTCTAAATAAATAGGTCTTTCTAAGCCAGTAATGTTTGCAATTAGCACCACCAATATGTAAAAAAATATTGTAACTAGATTCCCCAGAAGCTGCAAGTTCACTATTAGCTGTACTGTTTTTATTAAGATCTTCTTTTCTGTATATTCTTTTGGCTCTTACCATCTTTCTACAAAACTCTCTTGAATTACCACTAACAATTAATGGTGCATACTGATACCTTACCATGTATCTTTTGCCTGTTTCTGTTTCACCATCTAGCTCACTATTTGCTCTTGGCCTACTAGGTACAACAGAGGCTAAACTTAGCATTTTATCTAAAGCATCTTCTTGATCATAATCTACTGGCCTTTCATCAAACAATTCCCATCCCTCTTCTAGTAAATCCTCTTCACTTTCTCCTAAACCATCAAGCATTTTTAAAAGCTGATCATCACTAGGCTCTTTACTAAGTTTAACACCTGTTTCTTCTTCTCTAGCTTCATTAGTTACAGCATTATCTGTTTCTATAAATTCTAGAGGTTGCAATGTTTTAAAGTATAATTTTAAACTTATATCATTTACTGCTAGGATAGAATCCATGCAATCTATAATCAAATCTTGGTAAGGCCTAATAGTAACATTCTGGAATAGCAAAGAAGCTGTTTTTATCTCATCTGCATTATTACCCAAACCACTATTGCCATCTCTAATACCTAAAAGTAAAGGTGAAGTAACCCTATGTGCTACCATTAACTTAGATGCACATTCATTAGATAAATACTCATAGTGCTGAGGAGCGTTATCTAAAGGTATATCATCTACAGTAGTTTTACTTTCTGCATTGTTGTTAAAAGCAATTATTACTTTCTCACCTCTACTACCAGTAAGTTTATGCATTACATCACTTTTAATCTGTAACTGCTTTTCTCTATCTGGTACACCATTATTAAAGTTTACAACTTTAGTCCCACTAAAACCATTCTGTACATCATTTATAAGGTAATCTGCAACCTCACTTTCTAATTCTGCATAAGCTAAACCACCTTGATAATCTACTGGACAATAATAAGAATAAGAGGAAACATACTTTTTCACTATCTTAATTTCTGGTTCTATACCATTACCAAAGCCAAAAGCTGCTATCCTTTCTGGTTTCTCCCCTCTTTTCATTTTAGCCCAATTAGGGTGGTAATAGTATGCTTCTATATCACCATTTTTAGAATACTTCTCTGCTCTTAGGGTTTCTCTTGGAAAGTGTTCTGCTCTTACTACTTTGCTATCTTTATACAAAACTTGAAAGGATGCCTCACCTAATAATTTTAAATCAAGAGATATCTTCTTAAGGCAATCATTGTGAAAGATAGATCTTAAAGCAGCATACTCATCTGGCTTACTTGAACTATCTAAAGCATCAATACCTTTACCATAAATCATATTAGTTACACCATTTATAATAGCATTATTTGTAGTGCTATTTATGTACAACTCTATAAGATATTTATAGTAATCATTGCCCTCTCCATAATTGACCCATTCATTTTTTTTATCCTCTTTAACTTTAGGCCTGTTATATGAAGAAAGGTTTAATATATGTAAGTTTTCCATATTATAAAACTATAAATTCATTTGCTACACTTTGCTCAGTGTAAGCATTGTTGTTTATAGAGTAAGTATCTACTGTTTGATTTGTACAGAAAATCTTATCCCTAAAAATTAAGTTACTACCTTGTGTTATTTCTAATGTATAAAAGGTATCTTCTACTAAGGTAAATGTATTACTATATTGGTAATAATAATCTACAGCTGTAAAGGTTGTTGTAGTTTGGCTAAACACCTCTTTGTTTGTAGTTTCATTTGTTATCTTTACACTATAGGTAAAACCAGAAGTATAAGATCTTGGTATAAAACTAAAATTTTGGCTACTTGCAGATTGTTGTAATATAATCATATATATACAATAAATCTTTTTTGAATTTGTTATAATAAAAAAGAGGCAGTATTTCTACCACCTCTTGTAATATTAGTTATATATTTCTAATATCATATAACATTTTTGCTGCTGCTTTTCTTAATGGGTTATTTCTATCTTTATATTGTAAATATTCCATTTTTTTATAAAAAGCATTTAAAAACATTTTTTCTTCATGTTCCTCTTCAAATATAGGAATGTTTAACTGTTCCTTTAAAGTTTCTATTGACCATTCTAATTCCTCATATCTTTCAAAATCATCATCTTTGTATGCTTCATCAGCAATTCTTGCTAAAAAATTTAACACTCTAAATTGTTTTTCTAAATTTTGACAGTCTTCTACTGTTACTAAATTATCTAATGTATTGAAAATTTTGTGAGGCTCTTAACCCCTTTTATTAATTGTTTGCCATTATTGACACTACAAACATATAAACATTTTTTTAACAACAAAATAAAATATTAAGTTTTAACATTTCTTTAACATTTAAACAAAAAAAGGGGCTTAGTAGCCCCCTCTTAATTTAGTATTACATTTATTTATGTATTAGTACCCACAGTTGTAGTAACTGAAGTAGTCATACCAGCAAAAGGATCTGCTTGAGTTGCACCTTCTAAAAAGTTAGCTGGTTTTAATTCTTGTGCATTTAGAGTTAAAGTATATCCGCTTAAATCTCCCATAGCAGAACCTGTTACAATTGTACCACCTGATACCTCAGCTCCATGCTCTGCACCCATTAAAAATGCATTACCGTTATAATCTTGAACCACGACATGTGGTCTACCAAAACTTAAGAGTTTTAATTCTTTATGATCTTGTACTGTCATCTTTTTAAGAGTTAAATTTAATGTTTGCTCAAAAAAAGTAGTACCATTTTCTCTTGAAGAAGTAATAGCTTGTTCAAAGCTACTATTACCCTTCAGTTCATATTTAAAAGCAGTTACAGAACCTAAATCTTCAACTACATCTGTATCTGTTGAATCAAAAGCAAGTGTTACAGTACCATAATCTATAAAAAATACCGCAGAAATTCCACCTACTACATTCTTACATGGTTCTTTTCTGCCAATTGTGAGTGTGCATGCCATTTGTAAAATTTTTTTGTAACTTTCTGATAATCAGATAGTTAGTTGTTGTTAAAAAAGGGTAGGCAGGTCTAAAACACACCCACCCCAATTAGTCAAATTTATCTATTATTAAGAGTAAAGTACAATATCAGATCCAACACCATACTGTACACCTGCTGAAAATCTCATTACTACTCTTACATTATCAGAACCATCAATATCTGCCATATCAATTACTTTTACCTCATTATGGTCTTCTAAAAGGCCAGTACCAAAGTATAAGTTAGATTTTTGTGCTAACACCGCTCTGTTATCTGCTAAACCTGAAGCTAAAAACACTCTGATCCCATCAAAATAAGCTGGCTGTATGATTTGGTTATTACCTTCACTTCTGTAACCAGCAGCGCCTAAACCGCTTGTACCAAATCCACCCAAACTTCTAATATAGGCTTGGTAGATATTTCTAGATACATATAGTGTTAGATCCTCTTGTCCAAACAAAGCTGTAGGTGCAGCATCAATTATAGCACCTAGTTGAGCTATAACATTGCCAGAGTTTATCGTTGTAGCAGATACATCTACTACATCTGAATCTGCAGCCATTAAAGTAGTCAATCCTGAAAACTCTCCATTATTAGAGCTTACACCTCTCCAGATATTTTGCTCTGTTTTCTCTGCTACTTTAGCTGCTACATGACCAATTAAAAAGTCGGCAAATGTAGAAGGTAAATCATTGTGTGCAGAGAATCCCATCTCTTGTGCCATAAATGTAGAGATATAATCTTTCTTGCAAAGCTGCAAATTTACCTGCTGAAATGTGGGTTGAATTACTCTTTCAGAAATTGTAACTGTAGAGGTTGGATCAAAATCACATGAAGCATCTTTAATCACGTCATTGAGATTCAGTTTTTGCACTACACTTTTAAATTTAATGTTTGGCATAATTTCTATACCACCATTTTCAATTGTTACACCACTAAGCAAAGCTGCTGCTACATATTTTTGAGCCGATTCTCCGCTATAGCTTGTGGTGATAGTTTGGGTTGTTGCCATTTTTCTATTTGTTTTTTAAATTATTAACTTGGATCTGTTGCTGTTATTGCTCCTGCTGCACTTCCTACACCATTTACAAACCAGTTTGAACCATCACATTCTAATTCAATATAATCACCTGCCACAGCTGTTGAGGCTACAAAGTTAATTTGATCCTCTTCTATTGCAGCTACACTTGCACCATTTACTACTAAAATACCATCAATATTATCACCTTCTGCTGAATCTATAATCCAGTTAGTAGTTGGCTCTGTTGCACCAATGATAAATTTTAAGTTAGCCCCAGATTTAAGTGCTGGTAATATTACAGTGCCTCCACCAGTAGCATTAAGTATAAATACCTTACCACTATCTGCACCTATAAGAGTTTTGCCTGCTGTTAAGGCTTCTACCTTTTTAAATATTCTGGTAGCATCATTTGAAATTGTTGTTGCCATTTTTATTAATTATTAGAAATTTTGTTTAATACTCTATCCAAAGTTGTTGTGCCAGATTTTTGTGAAAACAAATATGTTTGTTTCTCAGTTTCTTTCTCTGGGTTATGTTTTACTTTAGGTACTTCAGATAATTCTTCTTTTTTATCTACTTCCTCTGAGGCCATATCTTCTTTTTTATCAATCATAGCTTTGATCTCTTCAATCATTTTCTTTACTTCTGATAACTCCTCTTTAGTTGCATACTTCATCTCTTCTTTGTCTTCTTCAAGCTGTTGCTCTTCTGAAAGATCTTCTTCAGCAGCTTCTTCTTCTTTAGCTGCTTCAATAGATGCAATGATGCCTTCTTCTTTAACCGTAAGAATTTGGCCATCTTCTAATGTATATTCACCTACTGGTAAAGCTACCTTTTCATCTTCAGTTATAATAAAAACCTCTTGACCTTCTGCCATTTGCTCAGCTTCTATCACAGTGCCATTCTTTAATTTAGCCTGTGCTAGTTTAACTTCTTCTGTTTCAATAGAAAGAAGCTCTTTTGCTTTTTTAAGTACTTCTGTTGCTTTCATATATATTACAATAAATTAAAAATTGATTTGTTATATTTTTACTCTTCTGGGTTTTTTGTAATGTTACCTATACCTTGTGCTTGAAAGCTACCATCACAGCACTTTCTACTGTATGTACCATCTGGGCAAAGGCAAGCCCTTCTATCATCTTTAGGGCTTGGGGCTTTTTCATTGTATCCTCTCATTTTGGTGCTTTAGGGTGTTTAGCTGGTAGTAGATCAAAATCACCTGTGTACTTTTTGTTCTCTGGCCTACCATTTTTTACTAAGTATAAAAAAGCATTTACTCTTGCAAAAGCCCATTGTGAAGCACTGCTTACTCTTGGACTATGTGATACATTAAATGCACCTAAGCCTCTTTGAAAAACTGCTTTTAGTTTTCCTACAGTTACACCATATCCTAGCTTATCTTTATATCTTTCATTAAAATCATCTGATTTTTTTTGTAAAGTTGCCTCATCTTCTTTAGATACTTTAGCACCTCTACTTGTAGAAGCATCACCTTTTGCTGTACCCTCTCCTTTAGGTTTTGGGTTTGGTGTATCTGATTTAGGTGCTTTGGGTGATTTTTTTACACCACCTCTTTCACCTATCTCTGCTAGATCTTCTGTAAGTGGTACACACTTATGTTTTTGGTAATCTTTCTTATATCCTTTTGGGCATTTGTATTTCTCAAACTCTTCTACTGTAAGTTTGTGTTCTTTACATGGCATGTACCAAGTTTTACCTTCATACTCATGCTCATGAAAATCTTCACACCCTATATCTTTTGCTGCCTCTATAGCCATCTCTTTAGTAGAATAAGCTAACCTGTCATCTATTATAGCAAGTGTATCGTCTATAATCTCAGATTTTAAACTTAGCATATTTAAACTTTTTAGCTTAGATTCACTCCATCTCAAACCAGATAAACCACCCCAAAGTAAAAAACTAATTGTACCACATGCCTCTGTATCATCAGGTTTGTAATACACCTCTGCTCTTGATAAGTAGCTATACATTCTCTTTATAGTTTCTACACTTATAGGTTTGCCTTGTAATTGCTGGGCTCTTATTTTACCTACTGGTGTACCACACTTATTATCTACTTTCTCATTGAGTTCTATTCCTCTTTTGGCATTGTTTTTTACGGCATCTGGGTAATCTCTATAGCTTTCCATTTCTATAGTAGTACCCTTTTTATATCTTTTATCTTTTTTAATTATAGCCTTCATTTCAGAAAGTAAGTACTCTGCCTCTTCTTCTTCCCATTCTGCTAGTTTATTTGGCTCATTAGGTCTTTCTAAACGATCAGCAAAATATCCTTCAATACTAAAACCTTTTACTTTGCCAGTTTTAACATAATTTTTCCAAACATCATCATTCATTACTTTCATGGATAGCATCCATGTGCCTTTTGGCATATCCATACCATAAGCTGCACTCTTATCTTTTTCAGGATCTTCTACTAACCAAGATTCAACCGCTACTAACCCACTAAGGGCTTTACCATGTTCTAAGGTAGATTTATTGTAGTTACCTTTTATAAAAAAAAGTTCTGAGGCCTTTCTTACTGTATCTCTTGAAAAATAAATGTAGTAATCTTTATCTTCATTTTTTCTATAAATAGGTTTATTAGGAATAAGAGCAGCACCCATTAAAATACGCTTCTCTTTGTTCACTTCAGCAAATTTAACCTCATGGGCTTTTAATGCTATAAAGTCTTCTTCAATTGCAGGGTTTTCTACAATGGATACCGCCTCTATTCCTGAAACATCATCATTTTCATCTATAAAAAGTTCTATAATGTCCATACTAATACAATAATAATTTTATCTTTTTGTTACCCAATAGAGGCTTCTTCTGTTATATTTCTATCTAACTGCTGTTGGTTTGATATTTCATTACTTACCACAAAGGCCTTTACTGGTTTTTGGTCATTTTGACCTATAACATCTGCTAATTGGTTTTCAGGTGCAGCACCTACTATATTAAATCTAGGTGGTTGAGGAGGGGCAGAACCACCGCCAGCACCCACACTTGCTTGTGGTGTTTTAGTAGAAGTAATTTGTTTTACTGTTTGTAGCCCAGAGGCTAAAATAGCTGCTGCTGAAATACCCTTTTGTATAGAGCCAAAAGGTTCTGGTAATGTAGATGGTGCTGCTAAAACTTGTGTAAAACCTAAATAAGAGTTAATAGTTGCTTGTGCTATACCTGCTGCTTTACCCACTGCTGTATTTTCACCCACTATAGAAGATATATCTCCTAGTGTTTTCATTGCTAAATCAGCCTTTTGTTCTTCTGTTATTTTAGCTAAAGCCACTTCATTATTATTTAGATTTGTTTTACTGTCTAGTATTTCTGCATCTATTTTTTTTATTTCAAATGCTTTTAATCCCTCTGTTTGTGTAATAGCATTTACAGTTTCTACTCTTTCTCTTTTTTCAACACCAGCACTTTCTTCTCTTATCCTTTTTTGTTCTGCAGCTTCAAGGCTTAGTAACTCAGTTTCTTTCTTAAATATTTCTTCTTTTTCAGCATTGCTATCTCTTAATTGTTGTAACTCTGCTTCTAATAGTTGCTTTCTAAGATCAAATAATTTTTTAGCCTCTACTCCTGCTGCTTGAGCTATTGCTATTTCTCTTTCTAATTGTTGTATGGCATTGCTTGATGCTTTTTGAGTTGCTATAATTGCTCTTTCAGCTTCATCTGGTAAAATACCTAAAAACTCTAGTACTGGCCTTGCAGCATCAAATAAATTATTAAATGTATTTTTAACTGCATCTATAGCTTTACCTATAAAAGGCACGTTACTTGCAAATCTTTTTACTGCTTGTGTGATGCTATCCCAATTAGCTACAATAAGACCAAGAGCAACAGCAAAGGCACCTATACCAGTAGCCACTAAGGCAGTCTTTGTTACAGATCCAAATAATTTAGTAGCAATACCAGATTTTTTGGCAGCTATAGCAACTTGGCCAAAACCCTCTGATACATCTTTAATACCTAAGCCAACCGCAATGGCTGAAGCAGCTTTCTGTTCAAACTCACCAAAAGCCTCTGATTCAATACCTAAAGTACCAAGAGTACCTACAGCAGCTGATAATGATCCAGCAAATACTTTTGCAGCACCATCTGCTGCCTGTATTTTATCATCAAGGTTAAAACCTTCTATCTCATTGTTTATTGTTTCTATTTCTTTTGTAAGAAGTTGAGATTTTTTAGCTGCTTCTTTGAAAGCATCTGAATTTCTATCAAGATCTTTTAATTCTTCATTTACATCCTCAAGCATTTCCTCTAGTTGCCCTAGAGATTGTGTATTAACATCTATTTCTATTGTTTTTTTGATAGCCATAACTCTCTCTTGTTTTGTTGGTATGCTTCTTTTAAAGTTTCTGGTACTTTATATTTTCCTAATGCAATAAAAGTGTATTTACCTATTGAATCTTCATTTTTTGCTATCTCTAGCATTTCTAATATATTATTTATCATGCTGTAGTTATTTCTTGAATTTCACTTAAAGCATCGGCTTCATTGTAATTTATATCTGTGTTTGTTCTAGCATAAAATCTAAAATAAAATGTAGTACTAGAACTTGCACTATTATTTTCATAAGATGCTGTAAATGGTACTGGTGGCCTTTTAAAATTACTTTCTGTTGGGTAATTTATTTGTGTAACACCACCTACAGCTGCTATATCATCTACATCTGTACCCTCTAAGTCTGCGGAGGTAGTGCTATATAAGAAACCATAGGCATCTAAATTATCTGCTGTTGCTATTTTACCTAGAGTTTTCACTTGATAACCTATCTTAAACGATGAAGAGGTAACTTCTCTTACTAGCATGTCTGCTTTATAAGCTGTTGTATCTGCTTTAATTATACTATTATCTACTGTTACAAAAGGATCAAATATACTAGGTGCAGTAACTGTAGATGGCTCACCTTCTTGTGTAAGCTCTGGTTCATTTTTCTCTGCATCTGTACCATCATTAGAATCTTTTATTATTCTAAACCCTTCATCATATTTAACACCCGTACAATCTACACTTATTGAAACACTATCTATAGTAGTAGAATCATCGTCTACTGTTGTACAATCAGATTCACTTATTATTTCTTCATCTCTAAATACAGTGTTAGTAACTATAATTTTACCAGCTACATTACTTGTATTTATTAATTCTAATGTAGTTAGTAGCTGTTGGTAATCTGTAGTTAGAGTATTTATTTTATAGAGTTTATCTCCTATTAATATTTTGTCATTTAATTTTATATTGAGCAATATACTGTGAGGTAAATAGGCTTTTGTTTTTGTAATTCTTCTTTGAATATCAAATATTTCTTTTATGTAGTTTTCATAAAATTGTTTAAATAGTGTGTTTTCAAATGGATCATTAGAAAATTCATTTCTTTCCGCATTAAAATTTAAGTTTGCAGAATCTTTTAAAACATCACCTAATTCAATAGAATTACTAGGTAAATATATGTTAGTGTTTTGTGCTATTGTAGTTACACTAGAATCAAAATTAATTATCTTGATTTGTTTTTTTATTGGGTGTGAAACAGCATAAAATAATAAAGGATCACCTATAGTTGCATCTTGTTTCTCATCTACACTCCATCCTATTTGTATATCTACAGCAGCATTATCATTTATATCTACTAACCTCTCAAACTTCATATGTTCAAAAGGAATTTCTACAGTGTAATCTGAACCAAATCTATTATCCCCTAAACCCAGAGCTTTGTTAGAGTTCAAACTACCCCATTCAATATTAAAAATATCTTTATGAAATTTTGCCAGAAAAGTATTAGTACCTTTATATTTAAAATCTATTTTTCTATATGGTACTACTGAATCAATTGTTACAGTATCTTTATCTATAAATTCTGTTACATTATAAATTTTATCACTAGCTGCAAAAAATTGATCTAAGGTTTGTACCTTAATATTACCATTTTCATCTTGAAATGCAGTTAGATTAAACAACTTAAACAAACCAGTTAGAAAATCTAAAATTGTCATGTCTGGCATTTGTGATGCCGCATATATTTTTTTATCTGTACCAGTTGTAATAGTACTTTCATATTCTACCTGTCTATAACCAACACCACTAAGGGCAGCTCTTTTAACATCTACAACTAATCTAAACTCAACAGATACAGCAGATCTAACACCAAAGGTATAAGAACCAGCTGGTAATATTAATTCTCTATCTACTACTGCCCTGTTATTTGTTTGCGTCAATTCATAACTCTTAAATTCTTCACCATCTTTAAATATCAATACTGTAAAAGATTGACTGCTTGAAGTGAATATGGTAATATCTGCTTTTCTAAGCCTTGTTGAGGCTTTACCTTGGTTTGGTGTAGGTGTTATAAATGTATTACCTGATTCTATCAATAATACTGAACCATCTATACCTCTATTATCTACTGTATCCCTTTTGCTGCTTACATTTGTTAAAGTAAAGTTTGTAAAAAAATCATTTGCTTCTTGGTCTTCAAAAAGTGATCCTGTTTTTGTGTGTAACCACAAATACAAATTATAATAACTTAAATTTGTTGTATTAAAAAAATCTTCTGTAAATTTTATTTTTCTGCCTTCAATATTAAAAGATGCCTCTATGGCCTTTATAATAGCATGTACTCTAATTGCTGGTTTAAGTTGTACTAAGTCTAAACCTCCATTTGTAACATTGGCTAAATTTGTCTTAGCACCATCTGTAGCATAACTACTAGATGAATCAAATATAATTCTTTTAGTGTGTGATATTAAAGGAAAAACTATAGCATCTTTAATTTCTATTTCTTCTACTCTTGAGGGATCATCACTTGGTAAAAGTAATTCCTGATCTAAACCATCTTGTAAATAAGATACTACATTTGCTGAGGTATAATCAAAATTGAAACTATCAATTAATAAACCTAATCCAGATAATTTAGTATCTTTAAATATATCTTTTAAAACAATACCACTACCAAAAAATGTTACTCTGTAAGTAAAAGCCCTGTTATCTTTTGTTGTAGCACCTTCAAGTTTTAAAAACCCTTCTTTGTAAAGCTCATAATTCAAATATAATTTAGCTGGGTATCTTTTTTTAGCATCAAAGCCATCTATAAAATAATTATGAAAGTGCTTAAATATCTTATTGTTTTTTTTAGAAGCAGGTACGTTAAAAGTTCTACTAAAATCTGAAAATATTTTATTTATATCTTTTACATCTTGTAATGATTGTGTGTATGTTACAGATTCATTATCATACAACTCTACCTCATCATATGAATCTCTTTCATCATTCAATATATAAAGCTGTAGGTTTATCATCTCACATTATTAATCTTGTTAAATGCAAATTCAAAATCTATTGTATAATTAGCCAACCTATCATTTAAACTGGTTTTTAATTGTAGGTTTTTTGTTTTGGGTATTATAGATAATGTTTTACCTTCCCATCTAATGAATACTTTTTCAGATAAAAATAACTCCTCTATAGCACTGTTAAAATCTTCATTTACAAATCCTGTATTTAGCGTAATATTTGTTTTAGCATTAGTATTATATCTTTCTCTTTGCCCTCTGTAGGTGTCATAAGTTACACTGCTGCTTTCAAATATATTTCTTTTGAATGTTTCATCGGTTACGGTAAAACTCTCTGTTGTTTTCTTAAAGAAATATAAATCTTGAAATGCACCAAATTTGTTTACAAAAGTTACTTTATAAGGTGTGAATTTGGGTTCACAAATATTATTGACTGCTATTGTTTTTAGTAGCGCTGTGTCGTCTGTATCAAACACTTGAATAGTAGAAGAATTTGCAGGGATTGTTATGTATTGTACTTTTTGATTTGTGTTTCCGCTATCAGTTATTTCTGTTGTTGCTGAATCAATTAACACTTTTCCTACACCCTCTGCAAATATTGGTAGTTTACCAGCAGTGTTTTCTGGTAGGTATAAGGTGTTTGTGGTTAAAAGAGCATGTCTTGCCAACTCTGGATTTATTCCCTCTTCAAAAAAACCAAAACCATCTAAGGCTAAATAAGTATTTGATGAAGGGCTACCATAGGTAAACTCTATATCATTCTCATCTCTTATTGTAGCATCTGTTCTTACCCATACCGCATAACTTGTATAGTCATCATTAAATTCAATATCTAAATAATCTCTAACAAGCTCAGCTATCTCAAAGTTTATTTGTGTTTCACCTGTAATTAATGTTTTATTTAAGGTGTATCTTTTATCAGTATCTGTAAAACCAGTAGATAAACCAGTATATACATAAATATCTAAAACTATATTATCAAAAGCCATTATCCTATAGGTGTTAATGTTTTGTTATTCCAATCTTTTCTATATACTTCAGCAATAGTGTTATTTGCACCAAATACTAAAGCAAACTCAATGTTAGTAAGTGGTGGAAACCTTAAAGTGCTTATGAAAGTGTGATTACCTGCTCTTACCTGATAGATCCCTCCTGTAGCATTACAAAGCACTTCACCTTTTAAAGATTCAATACTGCTTACTCTTGCTTTTACATTCCAATTAACCGCACCATGATTCTTTAACCTAAATTCATTTAATGGATACCCCTGATTACCCAAGTCAGAAAATATGTAAACACCTACATAAAAATCATATATTTTACCATTACATGGATCTGCTGGGATATCAGCCGCTGGCTGTGTGAGCGTTTCTGTACAAACTATTGTACTACCTGTATTAGTAAATCCTGTTGGTACTGTTATAGTATAATCTACATTTCTATTTGTATTAGTTGCAACAGCATCAAATTTAGTAGGTGTAAAACTGTTAATTGTTAGAAAATATTCAGGATCTGATTTACCTAAGGGGGCTTGATGCCATTTTGCTACTCCTGCTGTTACACTACCATCTACTAAGATTGCCTGATCGTCTAAATCCACATCATTACATGTAAATGTAGGTACAACAGTATTTGATCTTTGTGTAAAGGTTTTACTACATTCTATAGTACTTCCTGAATTTGTATAGCCACTTGGGGCTGTTATGTCATAAAAAAGGGTAACACTTATATCTGATCCTGTGTTATTAGCTGCTATGCTAGTTACAGAAGCACCTCCACTTGTTTCTTTTGTTGCTGTGATATTACCCAAAGCAGAAGGTGTTGTAAGTGTACCATCTGCAGCTACATTACCCCCTAATAAATTAGCTGCTGTACAATCAAATGCAGCTGTGGCTGAAACCACCACTGTTACCTTCTGTGCTGCATTACAACCTGTACTATTATCTATCCTTTCAATATATATATCAAAAGTCCCAGCGGTGTTTTTTGAAGTTATTGTAAGAGTATCTGTTGTTTCATTTATACTTGTATCTAAATATTGTTGGTGTATATTTCTTACTATATCTTTAAAATCACTTGTGGTGCCTGTAAATTTACTTGAGTAAACTATATCTACACTATTACCCCCTACATTTAATGCTTGATTTGATATAGTACTAGATGGTGAAACCACAGCAGGACATGATACTGGTTTTGCTACTTGGGTTGCATCAACAGAACATTGTATAGATTCACCTGCATTAGAAAAATCCTCTGGGGCTTCAATTGTAAAAACAACAGTTCTTACAGTATTAGTAGAAACCTCTGCAAACTTACCATCACTAAAATCACTAGCTGTTGAGGTAAAACTTTTAATTGTGCCAAAATCAAGTATAGGCTCAGAAATAACACCACTTTCATCTACTTGAAAATTTTGAGGATTTGCATAACTACAACTAAAAAGAGGTAGAGGCTTTACTGGCTCACTGAAACTTACATAAAAGGGGCTTCTTACATTTATTTTTGTGCTCATTATCTTAATCTTTTTTCATCCAAAGAAAAGGCTAGTAGATCCTCTACATCTAAACCAAACTTTTCTACAAGCTCTTCTGGTAGTTTTTTAAAATATTTCTCAAAGGGTTTAGTAAAAAATAAGCTTGGTTTTATTCCTTTCTTTTTTATACTTCTTGCTAAAATGAAGCCCATTGTTTTATAGCTGCCAAACTTCCCACTTTTTAATCTAGGTTGCATACCTCTAAACTTTGCCCATTTAGCAAAGGTGCCTGTGTGATACTCCAAGCCTATAAGTTTTGAAGAGCTAGAATAAGAGTACGGTGTATTGTATTTTTTTTCTGTACCACTTACACCCTTATCTTGGTATAAACCATAATCCTCCATAAAAAATTTTAAACTAAAACTATTTTTAAAAACCTCTACCTCACCATCAATACTTTCATACAGCTTCTTAGTTACTCTTTTTCTTTTTCTAGATAGATTATGCTTAGATTCTCTTATAATCTTGTTTTTAAACTCTTCTAAAAACTCTTTAGTTTGTTCTAGATTTAACATATTGTCATATCATTTGGTAATAAAACGTCAAAGGTTGCAGCCCATCCTGCTAACTTGTTTTCAAATCTATCTACAAATGGCTCACATGTAACCTCTCCCTCTACTTGGAATTTATCTCTATATAGATCACCTCTTTGTAAAAGAGCAATCAATCTATTTTGTACTGCTAATTGTGTGTTTAAAACATCTTGCTCATTATTATTACCTACAAAATCATCTGTAACCTCTAGTTTACTCTCATCTACTATATCCATTGATAGCACACTAATGTTATAAGTAACTGTGTTTTCTCCTACTACAGCGTTATTTACAATTACATGAGATAATGGGAATATAGTTTGCTTATTTAGATCTATATCATCTAAGCTGCCATAGGTAACTGTATTTACAAAAGGCTCTGCTTTTAAAGTATCTTTTATTTTATTTGTTAAATCATAGAAACTATTCATTTCTTATATTTTTGTAATTGTAACTTTTCTAATTCTACCTTTTCCTTTTCAAATGCTAAATACAATAAACAAGTATGTACATTTAATCTTGTAACGTCATCAAATTTGGTAACATCCCCTTTAGCAAGTCCATAGATTGATTGATACCAACCCCATTTGTTTCCAAAGTTTGCAAAGCTGCTGTATTCATTTGATTGGGTGCTTCCCTCTTCAAATAATTCAGGATACTCTCTAATAACTCCTTGTTTAAATTGTAAAAAAAAACCATAGCACCCATTACTATATTTAAAGGCATCATCTTCATTATCTCTGAATTTTCTTTACCAGTGTATTCTTTAATGAGATATTTTTCTTTCTTTTTAAATGTAGTAGGCCTATATAAAACTGCCATTGCTTTGTGCATTTGTTGCCAATCTGAAAGTGTTTGATCTAAATCTACAAACTCACCTAAACTCATGTCTGATAGATTTGGTATAAAACCATACTCTACATCCTTAATTGTAAAGGTGGTTATTAGATCTGGTTTCTCAGAGAAAACATTATCTATATCGTTTAATATCTCTTTAATACTAGATACTTTAATTTTAGCAATATCTTTTAATTCAAGGTTACAAAATATCTCTACTGTTTTGTGCATTAGAAAATTTGTATCTTGATTTTCTTTTGTGTTTATCTTATCAAACCTTTGATACTGTGATAAATTAATTTCTGCTAAAGATTCTGGTACTGTAATTTGTAGCTTCATATAATAACAATAACTATTTGTGAATTATGTATAAAAAGAAAAGAGCTGCATTTCTGCAACTCTCTCCTGAATCAAAACATCAAAATGAAAAAACTAATTATTACACTCTTTGTAATAATATAAATATAATAAATTTATTCTATCATACATATCTTTTTTTTGTTTTTTGTTTTTTTGGCTCCAGATTATATCACCTGTTTTTTTGAAGCCTTTATAGTTTACTTGTATAGCTAATCTTGGTGGCCTTTCTGGATTTGCTTCTTTCCAAATTATAGGATATATTTTAATATCGTTTTTTAAACACCATGCCATGCTAGGATCTCTATAACGCATAAAGCCATAGCATAAAAAACATCATGGCATACATAAAAGCGTAACCTACTACAACAAGAACCGCTGCCAAAATAATGGTTTTAATAACCCTTAATCTATTATCTTTACTTGTTGCTCTTTTAATTAAATAGTACTCTGTACTAAAATCATCATATTTCATAATTGTAAATTTTAAGTTAGTCAAATATATAAACAATTTATTAATAAACAAAATATTGCCCTTTAGTAGGGTTTTGTAATTGATCTGTAAATACATATCTCATAGCATCTATACAATCTGGGTGAGCACCACTTGGTTTTTGCAAGGTGTTACCATCTTTATCTTTTGCCCACACATACCCTTGTAATTCTCTTTTTAAGTTTCTGCTTCTTGCTGTTATATAAATCTCATTTTGGTTTATTAGGTTAATTCCATATACTACAGAATCTCTACCTTTACTTACTGGATACACATTGTGGCCATATCCTACTAGCTCTGCAATAGATTTAGGTTCTGCTGAATCTGCTATAATGTTTTCTTTTATGTTATTTGCCTCTAGGTATCTACTTATATCTCTATTGAGCATACCTGTTTTATATAGCATCTCATCAAATATGTAGGCGTCATTCCATTTGTATAATGCAATAAGTGTAGTAGGATCTACAGAATAGCCAAAATCCATACCATAGGATAACAATCTAGCCTCTTCTGGTAATTTATCTATCTCTTTCCAATCAGGAATACATGCACCGCTTAGAGTACCCTGTAAACCCAATCCATATACATTCCACCAGTTTTGCCAATAGGTAGAGGTTTTAGCCTTCTCTCTAGCCTTTTCTATTTCTTTAACTATTGATTTTGCTAAATAATTATTATCCTTATAAGTGAGGGTTATATGATCTACATCTGGCTGGCCTATTACTTCTTTGTCTATCCAAAAGGTATGGCTTGGGTTGTAATCTAGCCATATAACCCCAGACGTTCTAATAGAGAGTTCACTGTAACTAGAAAAAGAAATATTAGAACACTCATTAATAAATAAATCAGATCTTCTAGAGCCTCTGAGTTTCTCAGGCTGATCTGTACTAAAAAATTCAATGTAGCTGTCATTTTTAAAAGTATATTTTAGGGTGCTTCTATTAAACTGATCTTCTCTGTATCTGTTTAGTGATTTAAGTATATTAATAAAATCTTTCATTGCTCCTCTCCTAATACTAGGTATAGATTCAGCAACTACACTTATCTCTTTGCCCCTGTTAGTTATTGCATCATTAATTAAAATAAGAAGTATGCATATAGTTTTACCTGCTGAGGTACCTCCCCTCACCACCCTTGTTCTTTGGGTAAGCTCTTTTAGTTTGTAAAATGCTTTGGTTTTTCTTAACTGCATATAAGCTGCAGAGTAGGGTTTAGATTTTCCCTAGTCCACAAATAATGGCAACTCTTCAGATATATTTATATCTTTAGTTTCTCTGGGTTTACCATATCTATAATCATGGAAAAGTTTCAAATGTGGAAAAGATCCTCTTTCTATTCCTTTTTTAAGTTCTGCAAAAGCTAAATCATCTAAGGGTGATAGTCTTTCTATTAATTCTATCTCTTCTGCTTTAGGTTTTCTACCTGCTGTTTTATGACCACCGTTGTTTTTCCTACCATCCATAATTAAAAAAAATTATTAATAATTATACAATAACAAAAAAAGGTATTTGTTAAACTCCACAGTAACCAGAATCACATTCATTAAAATCATCATCAAACAATTCTGCTTGTGTATTCCATTGTTTAATTTCACTAAATGATAAATTCTTTTCTTTGTACCAAACATCTTTATTGTGTTTGATTCTTTCTTGAGATGCAAACCAGTTTAACTTGTTAGGGTGTTTATCCCACATCTTTCTTAACAATAAAGGGTTTTTGTGAAAGCATCCTACACAGTTGTTCATCCAAGCAAATCTTACTGGTTTATCTTTCCAAAACTTTTCTATTGTATCTTTATATATATTATCTTTTATTAAAGGATATATTGGTTTTTGCCATTCTGTTAAACCCCATTTATTTTGCGTTTTACGTTTGCCCACTACTGTTTTCATTTCAAGGAAACCATTCTTATTTGTTTTTTCAGTTGTTCTTTTGGCTCTTTTAGTTTCATTTGCTCTAAACCCTAATCTAAACTCACATGGAATATTTATAGTTCTTTTCCACCACTCAAATATTGGTTCTATCTTCATTTGTGTAGTACAATACCTTCTTAATGGATCAGGTAGAGTACCTGCTGTATTTAAAACTTTATCAAATGTTTTACCTGTAACCCAAGTTATTGTCCTGCCTATGTATTGCTCTAAGTCTAGCATTGTGTATATTATCATATCATCTTCTGCTGTAGCTATAAAAGGTGCTTGTATTCTATCTTCTACTTCTTGTCTTATTTTCTTATCTGGGAATTTAGATGCTTGGTGTTCAATTCTTACTAAAGCAAATACATCATAATTTGCAGGATAATTAGCTGCAATATATGAAGATGTTTTACCACCACTTAAAGAGTTTACTGTAATCATTAAAACATCCTTATTTGAGATTGGTGCTCTTTTAGTCTTTTAGTAGCTGCTCTAAAGTAATCTTTATCTAATTCATACCCTGTTAAATCATATCCTAAATTATCACAAGCTATTGCTATACTACCTGAACCTAAATGAGTATCTAATATCTTATCACCCTCTTTAGCGTAGTTCATTAAAATCCATTCATATAATTGTATAGGCTTTTGTGTCGGGTGTATTTTATTACTTGCCGTAGTATTGCCTTCTAAACCGCCATAATATCTATAATTGAATTGTTTTGCGACTTTATTAAAACTTGTAAAAGCTAATTCTCCATCTGAAAAATTTGGTACAGGATTACCTTTATACCAAAATATAAAACCTTTACAACCCTTAATCCATAGTGTTGGAAAATAATTTGCACCCCAAACTATTTGATTTTTACTTACCCTTTTTAATTGTGTAAAATATTCATCAGTTGGAATTGAATCATCCCAATTACTTTGCTTGTACTTGTTGGCTTTAACTCTTGTGCCATCGGTTGTCTTGTTGGTTCTATTAAATTCCCCAAATCCTATACCATAAGGTGGATCTACTATAGCTAAATCAAACTGATTATCCTGCATCTTTTCCATAGCAGGTAAACAATCTTCATTATATAGGGTTATCATACTATTTGCTTCTTAAGTGATCTGTTTTCTCTTCTTGCTTTTCTTAGTTCTAAAAGAGTCTCACCAAACCTTTTTCTATAGTAACCAGCAGGATCTATATCTTTATCTGTAGTGCCATTTGCTTTTCTTATATGCTTATCTATTTTCTGGTAAACATCTCTATATTTAGGCTCTCTTTTATATAGCCAATCATTAAATATCTTTATCCCATGTAAAGCTGTGGCATGGTTTCTATCTAATACACTTGCTATACTTTCTAAAGATTGAATTGTATGCTGCCTTGCTAGTTTATAATATACTGCTCTTGCATATACTAACTCTCTTTTTCTGTTGTTTGTTTTTATATCTGTTTGCATTTCTTGGTCAACCAGATTTTTTATTTTTTCTAATTTCATTTAGTTTATTTGTAATTGCGGTTATTGTATCACTTCTAACTTCATTTAATGCTTTTAAAATACCAGCACAAGCCTCAAAATCTTCTAAAGATTCATAGTACTTTAAAGCTGCTTTTAAATCACCTATAGATGCACCTTCAGCTAGATCTACTAAGGCCATATAGTAAAAATCATCTATGAGGGTTTTTTTCATTTTGCTTTAAACCATGATACAAGATCATCAAATTCTTTTAGATATTTCTTCTCTACATACATAAACCACTTAGAGTAACCCCTTACTTTATCCTTAATAAAATTTCTAGTCCAGTATTCTTTAGTAGAACATGGTATTACAAACATAGCGTTAGTGCTTTGGCATATATTTATATAAGCTGTAGGTATATGTTTTTTCTTATTCCAATTCTCCTCCATATCTACAATTACTGTTTCATAAGGAAAATCTTCAATAGAGGTAAATTTTTTTCTTACTGATTTAACTTCTAGCACATACTTTTGATCTTTAACAAATACAAATATATCACCATCATCTGTACCTTTATTTAGATTTAGGCTAGGCATCTCTATATTTAAACCAGCTTCAATTAGTTTATCTCTTACTATTGCCTGATACTTGTGGCCTTTTGCTAACTCTTTTTCAAATTCTTTTTTACCCCACTTTGTATCATTGTGATAAATGTTATTCATAAAATACCTCTTAGTACATATTGATCTAAATCGTGCCCTTCTTTAAAAAAGTATTTATATAAACTTATTGCTTGTAAGTATTTCAATCTACCAGATTCTATAAACTCTTTACTGGTTTCAAATATACCTATATCTGTAGAACCTTTATCTACTACTATAAATGTACATTTCTTTCTATTGAACATCTTTAGATATAGATAGGCCTGTAAATCATAGCCATACTGGTTAGCAGAAAATCTAAAGTTGCTTAGATTTTTTGAGCTTTTTAAATCACATATCATATCATCTCTTAAAATATCTGCTTTTGCTCTAAAGGGTAAACCATCTAACATGGCCATCTCTGGTACTTCAAACTCAGATCCAGATAATAGTTTTAGTACTGCTTCATTTCTTAGTAAAGCATCTGTTAATCTTTCCGCTTCACTTATCTCTTTTCTAAGGTACACCTCACCAAATTCTGCCTTAGCCTCTTTGTATGCTTTAGTATTTTTAGTAGTAGCCTCTATCACATTTAGCTTTGCTATCTTATGTGGTTCTAATACCATCCAGTGCAATAATCTACCCTGAGTAAGTGCAGCAGAATCAGTAGAACCATACTTTAAAAAATTCCTATATTCTTTTGGTGATACCAGTAATGTTTTTAAACTACTGCTACTCAATGCATATTTTCCTAAGTGGCCATAGTAAAACTCATCATCATGTGCAAGTGTTATAATTTCTTCTTTGTTGTAGGTTTCCCCATTTAGTAAAGTAATCATAATTCAAGATTTTTATTTTGTGCTTCAAATCTTGCTAAAAGCACTTGCTTACATTCTTTTCTATAGTGATCTAAATGTCTATCATCTGATACAACTTCTAAAAGATCTTCATTAGTCATTAATTGCCAAAAGGTTGGATACATAATTATTTGTTTTTAAAATTAAAATACTAATTTAATTAATATTTTATTAACAACCAAATATTCAAACTCTATATTTTTATTTGTGCTATTAGAAACCCAGTTAATCATTCACTAAAAAATAAAAAAGTTTTTTTGCAAAGTGTTCTAAAATTCTCAAAGAAACATAACCAGCCAGAAACTCATCCATAGGTTTGTTTATATTTCTTCAACTCTTGTTCTACAAGCTCTAATTTTTTCTCAGCTTTTCTTGCTCTCTGAATTGCTCTGATTTTATCAGTTCTGTATTGCTCTAAACTTTTTTCCCAATGCCATTGGGTTGTTTCTAGTTCATGAGTATAAAAAAACCAACTATTAACCGCTTCTATCATTTTACTAATAATAGGTATAGGTTTCTTTTTATTCCACTCTAGTAATTGGTTTGAGATAACAGCAAAATCATTACTAAACTGTATGCTTTTTAGGTTTTGTATTTTTCTCATATGTATTGATTGTATACTTTCACTAATTGTTTCCACACTGTATTTGTAAAACTACAAGGAATACACCCTACTTTTTGTCTAAATATTCTATTATATATTGCGGTATATTCTTTTGTTTCTTCTGCAGAAAAGGTATTTTTATTTGTTTCTACTGCCATCTGCATTAAACTAAACTCTGCCATAGTAAAGCACTCTGGTTTCTTAGAAGGAAATAACTCATTCAGTTTTTCTTTTCTCTTATCACATCCACAATCTTTTCCCATAGCATCAAACCAAACATCTACTGCTTTCTTGATACCTGTAGCCTTAGTTATCTTTTCTACTTGATCTCCTAAACCATTAGATGCTGCTTTATGTTTAGCAGCCCATTCTTTATATTTTTTTGTCCTTTTGTCTGTGGGTTCTGATTCTTTCATAATCTTTTGTCTTATAATCTATATACTCTTCTTGTAATTTATTTTTTAAATCTAATTTAACGTTTTTTAATGTATTAAAAATACTCACCCAGCTTATTTTAGTTTCACTTGCTAGTTTTCTAATACTCATGTCTGTCCTACTATACAAACTCCATAGCTTTCTATCGTACCAGTGCCAATCTTCAGAAACCTCATCTACTAAGAGGCATATCTTGTGAAAAGCTTCATTTTCTTCTATATTATCTTCTGCTGGGAATTGTAAAAAGTTTTTATCGTCATCTATATTTACCTTCTTTATTTTTTTTTTTTTATTGTAAAATTGGTGGTGCATACTTTTTAAGGTAAAAAACATATACCCTCTACTTACTTTACCATTTTTTATTATCTTATCTGGATCTGCATATTTAGAAAGAGCTATGTAGGCCTCTTGTACTAGATCATCACAGAAAAAGTGCTCACCAAAACTCTTTATTATTTTAACCCATGTATCATGCTGTTTGGCCACAATATTAAGCCATTCTAGGTCTCTATCCATTGTACAGTAATACTAATAAATAAAATACAAGCCTGAAAGGTATGCTCTCTACCATCATCAAAATCTGAATAGGAATACAAACTACCAAACATAAACCCAATAATAGGTGCTATAGTTATTTCTGCTTCAAAATAGTGGCCTAAAAATGCAACCATAAAAAAAAGTGTAACTAGTATAATTAAAAATATATTCAAAATAACACTTCTTTTAAATCTGTTTTTTTGCTATGTAAAATATCTTTTCCCAGAAATTCAAACCCTACATTATTTTTTACCATTCTAATTTTTAATGGATCTTGATAAGGTGTACATCTCATTCCAGTTTCCACCTCTTTTACTTTTAGTACATGTAATTCTGTAATCATCCAATCTGTTGGGTGATTTGTCATTCTGTGGCAGCAGATCACATCATCTGCTCTATTACCCCACTTCCCACCACCTTCTACAGAAGATAGGCCTAAAGGTTGAGATAAACCTGCATACTCATGTTCTTTTGGGTATGTTTTTCTCATTGCCTCTGTAACACCATGTGCATTTAAAAAAACTGTTATATTTTGCTTTTTAGCAAATAATCTAAATTCACTTGCTACATGGTAATCATATAAATGTGAACCTATACCTCTCATCATTTGTGTATCTATAGAAAGAGAATTGTAAGGATCTATTAAAATGCCATTATAGTTCCAAACATCTTTTATTGCTTTTGCTTCTTTTATAAGATCTTTGTAGGTGTATAAATCTTGCACATCTATCACTTTGAAAAAAGTATTACACCATTCTATTTCTTTTTCTATTTCTGTTTCACTTGCAGTATGTATAGGCTTACCCATTTTAAACTCAATAATCTTTCTAACAATACTATCTGGGGTGTTTTCACTACTCCATATAACAAACCTCAGTTTATGTATTAATGCCCATGCTGTAAGAAAGTAAATCATAACTGTAGTCTTTCCTACATTTGCATGGCCTATCCAAAGGTTAAAATTACCTTGCTTATACCTTATAAACTCATCTATATAAGGTACACCTATCCCTAAGCCTTCTTGTATCTTTCCATTCTTTATATCATATATTCTTTTCTTTATATTGTTTGTTTGTGCTATCATTTTATAAATGTATAAAAAAAAAGGGGGTAATAACCCCCTCTCTTTAAAATGGTAAATCTATGTCTGCCCTTTGTTGGTTTTGCTCTTGGTTTGTAACTTGATTTTTTTCTGCAATAGTTATACCATCTTTATCTAACCATCTCACAGATCCATTACCTAACGTTATAGGTTTTACTTTGCTTTCTCTTTCTTCTTTTGAAATAGTTTGTGTTAACCATACGTTATTACCATATTGTGAGGTATTTGAAACCATCATAGTTAGGTTTAAATACTTCTTACCATTCTTACCATCGATTAATTTATTTTTATCAATTGCTGTAAGATCAATACTTCCTGAGATAATAGCTGTTGTTTTTTTTTCCATTTTATTTCTAATTTAAAATTTTTGTTAGTTAAATATGTTTTTTTTACTCTACACCCTTTCAAGTTCATCTGCAACTTTTTTTGCGACTTTATACTGGTTTCTAATATCCTTAACAGAATATCCCTCTTTAATCCAAGATAAAGCTTGGTTATAATCTGGTGTGTTAAAATTTAGCCACGTTTTTTGATCTTCTGGTTTTTTAGGTAGAGACTGTTTTACGTTTACACTTTCTTTCCCAGTAACCCAGCTTACAAAAATATCTGCTGTTTCTAAAATTTGCTCTTCACTCCAACTATCTGTTTTAGAATAAAGATCTGTTGCTCTGTTTAAACAACTTTGTTTGATAATTAACATTTGTGTAGCATCCATAATTATTTATTTTAAGATTTATTGTAAAGTTATAAAAAAAATATTAAATAAAAAAAGGGTAAGATTTACTCCTACCCTCTTTCTACTTAAAAACAAACAATTATTTAAAGAAATTTCTTGAGTTTTTCAGAATAATACCGTGTCATATCTTCTATCTCAAGAGTTGTAAATTTAGTGATTTCTTTACTTTTTTGGTATAATTTTTCAGATATTTTATTACCTAATTTTTTAGAAAACTCATACTGCCTCCCCTGCTGCATACAATTACATCCATAGCATTGTGGCTTAACATTATCTAAAAGCCATCTGGTGCTGTAATGTGATCTTGAAATAAAGTGACCTGCTTGTATATTTTTCCAATAATATTCTCTACCACATGTTATACATTTACAAAATCCTCTACTATCTGCATTACTTAATCTAACATACTTAGAAAATACTACATCAAGTTTTTTTATTAATTTACTTCTTGTTGGTTTTTTAGAAGTTTTAGGCATTGTTTTATACATCTATAGTTTTTAGTAATTGCTTACCAGTAACCTCATCTATAGAATTAATTAATTTGTAGAGGTATTTATTATCTTGTTTTACTTTGTTTTTTTCAGCTCTAGTAGAATCTATCCCTGTATTTGTTTCTGCTATTGCTGAGAGTTCTAAAACACTATCTACTCTTTCTCTAATAGTAAGTTCAAAATCTGTAATAATTTTTTCTGCAAGTTTTCTAATAGTCATTTCTTCACTCATTTATAATTATTTAAAGGTTATATATATATAGCCTCCACCCACCAAAGGTAAAGGTTTTTAAAATTAAATGTAAAATTTACTAATAGGGTTTTTATTAACATTATAATCCTTGACCCCTATATTTCTTAGTATAATTCTTAGAAGATTTTAAGCCTGAAGTTTTGGATTTACTATGAATACCCTTTCTTTTAATCTTGCTTTTAGTTTTGTTAACAACTATTTGTTTGGGCATTACTTAACTTTATCTTTTATCTTCTCAAAAGTTCTTAAGCCGCCCATTCCAAGCATACCCAAAAGCACAGTCATTAAATGCTCCATTTGCAAAGCTGGTGGCACTATTTCAGGTTGAAAAATCCATATCATAAGATCTCTTACTACAAAATTGTAAAATAAGGCTATACTACATCCCCACCCCACACTTGGCCTCCAACCTGCAACAAATACAGTCCTGTGCTGTGCCTCTATTTCATTTATCTTAGTTTGTATTGCTATAAGCTCATTAGGATCAAGCTCTTTACCTTTTATGGCTTCTCTTATTTCCCATGCTAAATTACCAGCAACAGATTTTCTACCATCTCCACCTTTAAGTAATCCTAATAGTAATTTAAGCATAATGTATTACCTACTGTACCAGTTTTAACTATATAACCAAAAACTGTTAGATTTGTTTGGATCTGTATCACAGTGCAAAAATGATTTGGCAATACCAACTCTTTTAAATTTTGCTTTGATAAGGGCACTAAGTATAATGCCTCTTTCTGTATTATTGGAAACAGCAATATCTGCTGCAACTCCAATAAGATGGCTACTGTTTTTAACACCTCCTACTCTTTTATTATGTTCTTTAGTTCTATAACCACTTGTTATTTTAAAAGATATACCAGCTATATCTCTGGCATTATCTAACATATTTAAAAAATCTTTATCCATATTGATTCCACTACCTTTATAATCAGGTGAATCAAACTCTTCAAGTGTAAAGTATTTTAAGTTAGGGAAGCCCATAATTCAATAATTATAATAACTCCTATAAAAATATGTACTGCAAAAGTTTGTGGGTTATAGTCATTCCACATTCTTAAATACCAAGCTTTTACTTTGTCAAGATAGTCTTTCATTATTTGTTGTTTAAATGGCTGCCATCACAATATCCTTGTGGGTTATTTGTGCAACCGCAACCGCATTTTGGTTTATTCATTTTCTTTTAAAATTACGTTCAATTTCTTTTATATCCTCCATATTCTCTTTAGCTTGAACTGCAACCTTTTCAATCTTTAAATCATATACTCTTTTCAAAGCATTTATATCTTTTGCAGATACTTCTTGTTTTGGCATTGCCATAGCTTTATCTATCTTAGAGTTTAACGTATAATATGAACCTATAATAGAAGCAAACAAGGTTGCAACAGCAATAATTTGTGTAAAATTTATGCTAAAGTCAGCTTTTCCGTCTCCGTCTAAATCTATTTTTGCCATTTATCTTTTATTTGTATTATTGTCCAGACTAAAGATGCAATCAAAACAAGTGTAGACAATATCATATTAATATTTACAAGTGAAAAACCAACTGCCATACTATTAATAAACCAAAGTCTTATATTTTCCATTACGCTATTGCTAAGTAGATGAAAGTATCTCCATTTTTATCATAATCCACATAAGTATTACCTGAGACTGATGAATCTAAAGTAAACCCTGTATCTCTAAAAAAAACTGGTGTGTTAGTAAATGGTGCTTCTGCTGAATTATCATTCCATCTTAATCTTTTTGATAATCCATTTTCAGTATTTATTGTAGAGTGTCTCACGCTGTCGTGTACTTCCCAATTACCTGTTCCTGAAGTATTTTTAATCATAATAAACCTTGGTCTAAATCCTGTTTCTACTTCAATATCACCTGAAACACCTGTATAGCTCCCTATGGCACTATAACCTGCAACGCTGTGGAATGCATAGGCTACATAATTATTTCCGTTTGCATTTAGTAAGCCACTACCACCATCATTATTTACATTTAAAATTGTAGTTGTTGCATCACCTTGACCTGCATTATTAAAAGCGACATTTTGCTCTAAATGTCCAAAATCTACTGAACCGTCTATAACATTAGTCAAAACAAACCAACTTGTTGATACAGAAAGGTTTTTAAACATCCATAGTTCAGGCTTGGCGTTTAAACCGTGTTCTATCGTTCCGTCAGATGTATTTCCTGTATATGTCATTATTGAAAACCCTGCACTAGGATTAGCACTTACAAATCTGTTAGTCAAATTAGTACCTCCAGCCGATACCTTTGTGCCTCCTGCTTTCCAACACCAAGCAACAAAGTCATCAGTGGTATTTGTTACATTAGAATTACCTATAACAGTAAAGCCATTATTATCAAAAGAATCAAGATGAAAACTTGTGTTGGTAGCCTCTTCATTAGTTAGGTTAGAATAAATTATAGCGTGTTCACCTCTAACAGAATCAAACAAGCCATTGTGAGCTGTTGTATCTCTGTTTTTTATCCACACAAAATCAGGTTGGAAACCTACAGTTGTAATATTTTTGGTGGTAGTATTACCTGTGTAAATTACAGGCGCAAAATTATCAGTATTTACGACACCACCTGCCGCTTGGTGCAAAATTTTTTTCTTTCCTAAAGCCATTAGTTAAGGTTTGGGAGTTGATAATCTATTACTTGTGCTTTTGTCGTTTTTGCATTTATTTCACTTTCTTTAGTAGCACATTGTGTTCTTAAATCACTTCTTTCTGTAGCTATATCACTTGGCACTGCTGTTCCGCCTTCTGCTGCTCTTACTACATACCAATCTGTTTGTGATAGTTTTCTGTTATAGATAGCTTTTAGATTTGCTATTTTTTGCTCTTTTAACTGTGCTACTGTTTGAGTATAAGTTTTATTGTTTACTTGGTAAGTAAATCTGCTATTATCTGAATCCCATTCTATTTCTCCATATTCTTGTGATGCTTTTATGGTAGGTTGTTCTACATCATAAAAACCCAAAGCCTCTAAATCAGAATCACTAGCATATTGTAAGCCTATTTTACCATTCCAAGATTTAGGTACACTTGTAAAGGTTTTTATCGTTCCATTATCATTTATTGCTTTCATATTCTTATGGTGTTGTACTTGAAGTATAAGTTAGTATTGAATAGTTAAAAACAGCTGATGCATCATCATCTATACATTCTACTATTAAAACATTTGTAGATGAACCATCATAGTCATTGCCACCTACTTTGTTAAATGCTTCACTTGTTGCGGCATCTGAATCTAAAGTAATAGTTTGCGCACCTGTAAGATTGTGAATTGTTAATACTTGACCAGTTTTAAAACCAGTAAAATCAAATTCTATTGCACCTGTTAAACTACCACTCATTACAAAGTTAGTGGCTGTTGCCCAATCTACAGATACTGCACCTGTGAGAGTTGTAATACTGCCTTTAGTTGTATATCTTGGTGCTAGTTCTGCGTGATCGATTGCATCGTCTGCCATCAAAGCATTAGTTATTGCATTGTCAGCTATTAACGCAGTGGTAACAGCATCGTCCGCAATAAGTGCTGATGTGATTGCATCGTCTGCAATTCTT
>CAACVD010000170.1_pt1 | contig 29884 bp, 44 predicted proteins | sample 2381771 | NCBI WGS metagenome assembly CAACVD01 (sample SAMEA5211965, study PRJEB30684) | marine metagenome | biome: Marine; feature: Epipelagic; material: Water | collected 2015-10-15 | depth 15 m
TATCGCTAGTGCCTAGGTCTTGATTGATAGCATCTAAATTTGCACTATGTGCTTGAACATTAGTACCAATTTCTACGCCTAAATTTGTTCGGGCAGATGAATCACTTGTTAAATCAGATAAGTTATTAGCTCTAAGTAGTGCGTTTATTGGTGAAGAAGTACCGCTACTACCGCTAGATCCTACCGCTCCGCTCGATGTCCCTGCGCCGTCTGTAAGATAAAATGTGTTAAGAGTATCGGAAGCCTCTGAATAATTTATATCTGAGAAATTACAATTCCATTCGTAACTCTTAGAGTTCCAAGATCCGCCCAAAAAAAAGAAATTGCTAGAATCATAAACTAAAATATTATCCGGCTCATATTCTCCGTAAAGATTGGCTCTCATGTTTCTCTTCGGAGTCCTCCTTACATGAAGAATCTCATTTAATAATAATTGTTGGTGAGGAATAGTAGAAGCGTCTCCGTAGCGTTTCCAAGAAGCCAATAGATCTCCGGTTGAGTCTTTGATAGCCGAAAGGCTTGCAGAAGTAGGCCCTTCTCCAAAATGATAAACCCCGTATTCATAGACATCGGAATAGCTTCCGGTTTGAGTTAGCTCAAAGTCTATCGCGAAGCTAGTTCCGTCTATCTCATCATCATAAGTGAGATGAAATCTTAGATCTCTTAAATACCAATAAGCATAGTTAGTTTGAAGCTCATCCGGATCAAACTCTATCGTCAATGTCCCATCTGCCAAATCCGGTATCGGATCGGTAACAATAGAAAAAGGTTCACCTTTATGAACATAATTACCGTCTGAATCTGTTGTCGAAAACGTTTCCTCTACGTCTATAGTTATATTGCTTACTGAAGTAGTCCACGATGAGCCGTTCCAATAATAATCCGTTGCTCCTCCGGTATCTATAAAAATCCTAACATCTAAAACGTTTGGATTGCCTAGATCTACCGAGGTTGTCTTAGCAAACCATAACACAAAGCTAAGTTCTAAATTACCGGTTCCGTCAGCCTGCCAAAATTGACTTTCTGTCAATGTAGCGCCGTCAGTTATCCAATATTCCGGATTGAATTTTATCCCTTGTATAGTTGATTCATGTTGAAATCTTGACGTAACACTTTTTACACCTGCAAAAAAGTTGTTACTTGTTCCGCCCAAGACATAAAGATCGTCGCTAGGGCTGACCGTTCCGCTTGCGGTTATATTTTGACCTCTAGATCCTGCATATTGAACTCCGGCGCTTGTATAAGCCCAAGATCCGACGGATGTTAAGTCCTTAAATGCGGAGATCTGAAGTAGATTCCATTCCCCATCGACTTGACGTAAAATAAGACCGTAAGCTTTCAGCATATAATTTAGAGCTTGCTCGTTAGATAAAGCCCGAGGCTCTTCTGTCGCATTTGTGGAGTAAACTCGAAATCTTTCTAATTCGTGATATGCTTGATTTAATATATCATCGGATTGAGTAACAGTATTATCAGTCCAAGATGTAAAAGTTACGATATTCAATCCATAGCCTAGAGTATCCAATATATCGGCGATAATTACTATCGCCTTTTCTGTGTCTCCCGAGGCCTCTGTAGCTAGAGGAAAGTCTCCGCTCAAAAAAATGTCTTTGGCTACAATGTTAGCGTTTTGATTCCCGTAATTTTCCTCTCCTATTACTGTAAGCTCGGGAACTACTAAACCCGTCCAAAGTAAAACGCCGTTTCTTTTTAATTTTACTAAAAAGTCTCCTTGTTCTGATCCTGCTATCGCTTCAATTACTCCTCTCTGAGTTGCATCCTCTACTAATATAGTTCCTTGACATGATGACTTTTGAATGAAGTTAAGCCTTCGATACGATAGTTGATCATAGTTTCTTGATATCTGAACTCCGCGCCATTCTGTAGATGATCCTGAGTAACCATCTTCATAAATCTCGAAAACATAGGCCGGATCGCTAGATCCTACTAACTTCTTATCTGTGAAAAAGTATTTTAATCCGTAAGCCATTTATTTTCCTAAACTATAATTCGCCTCGTCTAATGCTAGTACGAGATCGGTTCCTTTTACTACAAACTGTCCCGTGAGATTCATGTTATTAGATCCCGAACCCATTCCGGACATCATATCTCTATTTGACATAACGGATCCTTTACTATTAGGCACAAAAAGCTCCGGCCCTACCTCACCTACAAGATAAGGAGTACCTGCCATAACCGATCCTCCATTAGCTCTAGCTCCTCCTATAGCTTTCAATAAGAAGCCTCCTATGCCTTTTCCTGCTTGCGCTCCTCCTAGTGTAAGCAAGCCCATGATTCCCTCTATAATAGCTAACTTTGCTAACTGCGCTAAAATTTGTTTTACGGCTTGTTTTGTGGCTATAACCATGTCATCCATGGCGGTTCTAAATGCGCTTCGTCTTTGTCGGTTGAACTCTTGCTCTACTCCTACTAGGTCTCTTTGAATTTGCGCCTGAGCTAAAGCGTTCTCTTCTTGAAGTAGCCTTAGCCTATTATTATACTCTGATTGAGTTATTTCTCCATCGTCTAGAGCATTTTGTAAACTTTCTTTTTGTCTTTTTAATGAATCATCTAAAGCGTACTCTTGTTGCTTTAGGCTATTCCGTCTCATTTTAAGCTCTTCGGTATTATATTCTCCGGCATTGAATAGGCTTTGCGTAAACGCTTCGAGACCGCTCTTGATTATTATACTTGAATATTGAGCCATCGAGTTGGCTACGCTTCTTACCAAATCACTAAAAGAATCTTTCAAGTCTGTAACCGATTGCTCTACGTCTTTAGTCGCTTCCTCTGTAGGAGCAACCATTTCCTCTTCTAAGTTAGTTTGGAAATCTCCGAATACTCCTTTTAAAGCACTAAAAGTTTTTTGAAATTGAGTTTTTATTGACTCAATCGGATTGAAACTCTCTGTAGTTTCTTCTAGATCACCGATTGTCTGAATGATTTTACCGTTGGCTAATTTAAAGGCCTCACCGATGGCTCCCGGAACATTACTAAGAACTCCAAAAAGATTTTTTACACCCTTCAAGACAAATCTAAGCATCTCCGCGAAAATACCTTTAAAAGCTCCCGTAATGCTACCCGCCTCACCAAAAGCGCTAGCAAAAATAACACCAATAGTAGAAACCAATGCAACAAAGGCTATAATAGGCGCTCCTATGAGTAGTATACCTTTTATTAAAAGCGCGATCCCTAACAAAATAGGCCCACCTATAGCAAAAAGACCCGCGACCTTTAGAACTTCAGTTTGAGCGTCTCGTGATAGATTTGAGAATGTTTTTGTTATCGCGGATATATATGCGGTTAGTGTTGTTACTACATTCTTTAGATCAAGAGCTTCGGCTATTGAGTTTCCTAAATTTCCTAGGGCTAGAGATATGTTATCTTTTAAAGTAGAGAATAAGCCCGATATAGTTTTAGCTTGTGCCTCTGTCGCTCCTTCAAACTTGCCTCCGGCGCTCGTAGCGTTAGATATGGCTTGCTGAAGTATTTTAAAAGATATTTTTCCTTGCTCTGCTAATGAAAAGACTTCGGATCTAGCTACTCCCATCGCGTCAGCTAGTAAATCAACCGCCGGAACTCCTTGATTGATAAATTGCCGTATATCTCTAGTAAATAGCGTTCCCTCTGCGGATGATTGACCAAAAGCGACGGCGATACTTTGCAAATCCGCGCCGGTAGCGCTTGCTACATCTCCTAGTTGTCTTAGAGACGTAAAAGCCTCCTCTGAACTCATACCGAACCCGAGGAGCGTATTATTTGCTTTGACTAGCGCGTCTAACTGAAAAGGAGTACCGGCTGAAAACTCTTGGAGCCTTTTAAAGGCCTTAGCTCCTTCATCAGCATCTCCTATCAAGGTATTTAATCGGACTTGTAATTGCTCAAAATCTGAGGCCGTTTTAAGCGCCGAAGCTCCTACTGCTACTATAGGTAACGTAAGGCCCGCCGTCAGTTTAGTCCCTAATGAACCCGCCTTATCTCCAAACCCTTTTAGACTAGACTTAGCAACACCTAGATTTTTCTGTAGATCTTTTATGTTGGCGGTAATTTTTACGCCTAATTCAGCTAAAGTCATTTTTTTGTCTATTTAGGTTTCTCATCAATCTATGAAGCCTCCATTTCTCTTCCTGAGAAATTTCAGTCCGTCGTTTATTAAACGGTAACATTTTTTCCGGTGTCAGTTTCCTTCTGCCTTTAGAGTCTAATCCTCCGTAGACAGATATAAGAAATGCGTTAGTCCTCATGATTTCGTAGTCATGCTTTAGGCCTTCGTTAAAGGCTTCAGCCATCAAATTGAAATCGTAGACTGTAGTCTCTCTTAACTCCAAAGGTTTTAATCCCATTCTATAACCCAAGACCAAAAGGTCTCGGAGTGTCATAGGCTCTACGCCTTCGGAGTTTTTATGTTTCCCACCGACTCCCTAACTAACTCAAAAACCTCATTCAATAATACAAAGTCCATTTCACCGATCTCTTTATCAGATAGAGGATTTCCTCCTGACTCTGATAGAGCCTTAATAAAGACCTTTATATTTGATACCTTAGTAAGAGCTTGATCTATACCGTTTAGATCTACTCCTACCGACTCGGTAAAGGTTTCCAAAGCGTTAAGATCGAACTTAAAAACGATATTTCTATCGCCTATCCTTAGTCCTTTCTTGCCTTTCATATTAAGTTATGTTGACGTACTTTAACTCTCCGTCTCCGCTGAATGTTCCGCTAATAGTAGCGACATCTTCATTTGGAGCGCCGATAGATACGGAAGTCATAAAAGCGTCTCCGTAATAAGCTACCCCTGAGTTCGGTATGAAACGAACCGCTACAGATGTTCTATTAGCTAAATATCCGGCTAATTCTTGAACGTTTCCGCTAGAATAGTCGAAGGTTGCAAGACCGTCAACGTCGATGCTCCAAGACTTCTGACCTGCTATACTTTCAGCCCATCCGGCCGATCCTTTAGTAGATGCGTCGGGAGTATCCATTTCGATGTTAAGTGTTGCGTCAGTAGTAGAAGCTATCGCGCTACCCTGAGCATTCACTAATACAAGTGTTCCGTTTAGTGCCATTTTTTTTATTTTTGGTTGTTAGTTGTGTTGAAAGATAAGAAATAAAAGCGATTATTTTTCTTCTATCTTATGTCTGAAGCGAAGCTCTCTAATCCAATAGGTGAAAGTTCCGGTATATTCTTTTCTGAATTGATCGTTGTCTACTATTGTAAAAACAACATCAAAAGAGGTCATATTAAAAACGTCCGCCCTCGTTCTTATTGTTTCTTTAATAGTGTTTACAATGCTATTTATTTGACTTCTTGTTCCTGCATCTGTTGAGTATCTGTCAACAACCGATAAGCTAAATGTAACGTCATCTATAAAATCGGATTTACTAGATGAGTCGGATAAGTTTGTATCATTAAATTGTACATGAGGATAAGTAGCATTACTAGGAACCTCGTCATAGACGTTTACACTTAACGCACCGGTTAGGACTGAATAGTAAGCCGTTTGTAACTCTGTTGTTGAATCTTTTGACATAATTTCTACCTAATTCCTTTTAATACTTTTGATAGATTCTTGATTAGTTTAGGCCTTTCATCAAAAAATGCCGGAAATAAAAAAGGTTGAGCTTTTACTCCAAACTTAGCAATATTCATAGCTATAGGAAAAACTGCTTCTTCCGGTATTCCTTTTTTTTCTGCCCATCTTTTAATGCTTTTTTGTAGATCCGCAAAACTACCTCCGGATGCTCCCTTAAATTGACTAGCGTATCTTTTTAGTTCTGAAGGTATCTCTGTTTTTGACTTAGTTCCAAATTCAACATAAGGAGCGTATTTTGTATCGGAGTAGACTTCCCTTTCTAATTTAGATCCTCTTACTTTTATAGAGGCTTTTAGTATTCCGTCGGCTCCTGACGGCGCTTCATTCTTTGCTTTTTTTTCTATTCGTCTAGCTGATGCCTCTATTTGAACTTCGCCTTTTCTTTGAACGCCTTCGGATACCGTTGATAGCTTTTTTAAAAGATCTTGCAATTCTTTTTTATTTACCTGCGTTTTTATCATTGTGTAGCGTTTACGTCCTCGACTGCAATTAATTCGGTATAGGCTCTATCCTCATTTCTATCTCTAGCGTATTCGATATTAAAATATCTTCCTTTATATAAAGCTCTAAGCAAGAAGTTATATGTAGCGTCAAAAGTAGTACCGTTGCTACTCCATACCTCGGATGATGTGCTAAAGATCTCTTCGCTAGAACTCCATGATCTTTTAGGATCTAGATCGAATCTTGATCTCGTTATTATCTTATATTTTACTTGATCTTTAAGACCGCCGATCTGATAGCTCTCTCTCCCGCTTATAGCACCAACAGAACCCCATACAGTAACAAGATTCTCCCATGTTTGAGAGTTTCCTCCCATCCCGTCCGAAGTCAAGTCGTATTTTTGGAAGGTTATTCTCTGCTTTAAAAGACCGATGTTCGCTTGTCTGCTTTTGGTTTTCATTCATTAGTATAGTTTAGCGTATTTTTTAAATAAGGATTTACTGCTATTAGGCATGACTGAAACGCCTCCTTCTACTAGATCCTGACGATCTTCGTACATTGAAGCGACTAACTTTTTAAGACCTAAAGTAATGCCCGAAGGAATAGTAGTATACCCTGCGACATAACTGACTTTAAGTCTTACTCTATCATTCGGAACCTCCCAACCGTAGACAGTAGTAACGACTAAGGTATCTCCGGTAATATAGTAATCATCGCCGACCGTTAAACTTGTCTCTGTTCCTTGTCTGTCGATCGTCTTGACTGATGTTATGCTTTTAACCGGATAGAGAGGTAATCTAATTTCTTTCCCGTAATACTCGTATTCTACTACAATATTTTTTTCTATTAGTTGAAATCCGTATTGCATCTCTATTAGATCTATACATTCGGCAACCATGTCGGTAATTAAAGTATCGTCCGCTACTGTATCAATACGAGCGTAATCCTTAGCGTCTGCCGTGCTTAATACGTCCGTAGCCGTGTTAGTTCCGGTTTCTGACGTTGTATAGCTAAACGTACCCGTCTGTCCGTTGTACGGTGATTTAAGCATTTAATTCCTCTAATAATTTTTCGGCTTTCTTTTTAGGTAGCCTATCTATTATTTGATTGTTTTTTTTCACGTAATACATTGTCTTTGTATTTGAATCTTTTTCTATAAACGCTTTCGCATCTTTAGAGTAGGCTCTTTTATCTTCCTTCGTTTCATAAGCTAGACCTCTAGATAATAAATCAGCTAGAGAGTTCTTGTCTAAATTTAAAGGATCATTCTTTTTTATCCTTTTATTCTTAAAGATAAAATTTCTTTTTGCTCGTAAAGACATAATATTAGGTATTTAGTTAGAGGAACGGGCGGAATCGAACCGCCCTTTATTCCAAAGTTCCTGACTCTTATTTATTAAGAGTTGCCTGCGTTAATGATCGCGGTAGTGAAGTTACCGAAAGCTCCCGCATTTGGTAAATAAGTAGGTAGAGCTAATCTACCGGCTACTTGTACCGTTACTAAGTCTTTGATAGCGTTGTCTTGATCCTGCTCGTAAAAACGAACTGAAACAGACTCACGATCAAACAATGTACAAAGTTGAGCGAAGTCAGCGACTAAAAAGTCATCGGAATCGCCGTCTGTATCATTGATAGCATTAGTAGAGATTACGGGAACACCTAAGATAGAAGGTACTCGAGAACCGAAGATAACGTCTTGAGGGAAGATGTAACGTCCGTCAGCGTCTTTATTTCGGATCATGTTGAAGTATCTAGAGATAGACATCATAACCGCGCTAGGTTGGAAATTACGATTTCTTATCTGCTTGATAGCTTCTAATAGTACGTCGTACTCCTGAGCGTCAGCGTCTCCCGTCAATTGATCTAATGCGTAGTCTGTAGATGTTACTGTTAGACCGTAAGTAGAGTCGTATAAGTTATAAGCATCTTCTGCCTTCATGTACTTGTTCATTCCCCGTAGAGAGATATGAGAAGCTAATCCTGCGGTATCATTTAGAGCCTCTTTTGATACTCTGAAATGAGCTGAGATCTTCTCTACTACTGCGTCAGTAGCTACTAAATCGAAGTCGTTTTGACCTGAGGCGCTACCTTCAGCGGTTACTCCCGTGTTATCTGTGAAGTTTGTTTCTTTGATATAACGGATTTTATCGCTATTAGTAGTTCCTACCGGTAGGAATTGTCTCACGTGAGCTTGACGATCGGGATCAAACTTAAAGCCTGCAACATAATCGGCGGGGACTACGTCTCCGGTATATGCACTAGCTTCTGTGATGACTGCTTTAGTGTCCATAGTGAATCCGGAAATCTGTCCGGCTTTGAACGCTTCGATTTTGTCTTTGCTTGCTTCTAGTCCTTCGTGTAGCATTGATTTGACGGACTGAGGCTTGCCGTTGCTTCCTAGTCTATTGTTGCCTTTTTCGATAGCTTCGATTCTATCTCTTTGAGAAGCGATTATATCTTCAAGGCTTTTGATTTCGCTCTTAGTAGCTTCGTCTGCTTCGCCTGAGAGCTTTACTTGCTCCTCTAGCTTGCTATAACGATCTTCTAAAGCTTTTGTTTGTTCGGCTAAACCATCTTTTACAGAAGCCAAGCCTTCTTTGAGTGTGTTTTCTATGTCCATTGTTTGAACTCCTTTTCTATTTTTAATTGATTATTGAACTCCTTAAAGATTGCGCTGAAATCGGCTTCCGATTGTTCGAAAGTGATTGGCTCGGCTTCCGTGTTCTGAAGTGATTTTCTAATCGCTTGCTCTAAGTTCTTTAAGTGCATTTCTATCAAGAGATACGTTTCGTCTGCATAATCTCCGGAATAGAACGCCTTGCTTAATGTCTTATACTCTTCTATTTGATCTTTCTGATTACCTTTAGCTAATCCTCCTAAAGCCATCTCATTAGCTCCCCAAGTAACAGTAGATCCTTCCCACATTTTAACCTCTTTAACCATGTAGCCCATCTCATCCTCGTCGTAGTCTCTTTGCACGAAGTTAATACCGACCGAATGTTCCTTTAAAACACCGTCTCTATATAGTTTAAGTACGTCCGTACCTAATTGAGTATCTGTAATAGCGGTTCTAAAATAAAGACCTTTATTATCCTCAATCAAAACCTCGGGCTTACCTAACACGGTTAATGGATCATGCTGATAAAGGTGCATTATTCGATTTTTACCATTTACGCCGTTTTCTTCTATTGTTTTAGCATAGCAACCCTTCCTCATTATATCGCCGTCCGAGTCTTTAAAATCAAAGACGGAATAATAGCCTTCGATCATTCTTTTATCGACATCGACATCTTTTAAAATACCGGCTCTCTTTTTTATAAAGTTTGACATAGTGTTTTTGTCTTGACGTTGTTCCTCTAATTCTACGTTTCTTTCGTGTGAGCTACAAGCCATAAAATACGTTTCTCCCTCAATTGTTGTCGAGTGAGTTCCTTCACATCCTAAAAAGTCGGCGTATTCCTGAGCCTCTTCGTCTGTTCGAAAGTATGATAGTTGAGGTTGTTTAGTTTGGGATATAATATTCATGTTTTTAGAGCTTAGAGGATGTCCTTTAGGTAAAAGATCGGTATCATGTTTTCCGCCTTTAAATTTTCCATTTTTTAATGCATATAAAAATGAATTTGTGCGTGCAAATGCCCATTGAGACGCGCTTGTTACGCTAGGTCTCACGGATTGAGGATTAGTTCGATATGCGCCGATTCCTCTGTCATATACTTTTTTAAGAGTAGATGCGGTAGTTCTTTTAGATGCAACATCTCCTACCTCCTCATTATGCTCTTTAGCCTTCTCTCTTAGAGTATCCATTACTCCTTTACTCTCTAGATCTAGATCGTTCATTTTTTCCTCATCTATTTTTTTAGACTTTCTAATCGCCCAATCTATACCCTCCGTACCTCCCCAACAATCCCACATCAAACCCCCGCATCCCTCATCATAAGGAACGTCTTTATTTTGTCTATGTCTGTTAAAACTAGCCATTCTCTTAACCGTTTCCTCTGATAGATTCTCTCTATTGGCTAGCTGATTCGCTCTTCTCCACCCTACCGGAGTACCGCATCCCCTAGGATTACCGGTCTTATCTCGATAACTCAAAGCTCTCTTGGCGTTTTCTGTAGCCTTTTTAGGATAATCGTTGTAAGTCATTGGATACTTTTTATTAAAAATACGGATTTTTTCGTTTATTTAACAATCAGCCGATCTATAATCAAAAAAAGTTGTAAAATCCAATGAAAAAGCTATTTGATAGAGTTCAAAAAAACCTAGATAAAGATCTTCCGGTAGATAAAAAAGATATAATAGAGCTTCTTATGCTTGCACGTATCGCATCCGATACACTATCTCGGATTGCGTGTTCTGATTCTCCTTTCCAAGCTCCGAATAGTAAATAGCGTCGGGATTGTCGATGTGCTTGATCCATCCGGCGCGATGTGATAAGCAAATTATTTTTTTACCTGCTTTTGCTATCTCTTGACTTGCCATGATATCTGACATTTTAAAATAATTCCATTTCTTCATGTCAAAAGAAAAATCTTTAGTATTGAAAGCGCTAACTCCGGTTCCTGCTATATCTATCTCATAGTCTCCGTTTACATCGCCTAAACATCTGTAGACTATGTGTCCTCTATAGTAATCTAAACCTAGTCCTAACATTTTTCTCCCGTGAAAGGTGAGCCAACAATTCGGATATTTTTTCATCCCTTCTATGATCTTCTCAACGTAATCCGGCGGATACAATAGATCATCATCGCATGAAAGATAGATCCCTTTGCTCTCCGGCAACCAAAAGAACTTAGAGTTGTCTGTATAATCCTTTCCGGTATAAACTTCTACATTTTTACCCGTTAGGATAGGCTCATAATCATTGGCGTAGACTCTAACGATAGTAACTTGATCGCTCAAAGTGTCTACTACCTGCTGAAGAGTTTTACTCCTCGATTTTATTGTCGCTAGATTGGCCGTTATCATATAGCTCTATTTTAAATGCGATGTAAAAGGTTATAAAGGCAATGCCTATTCTCCAATCTGCCCAAAAACAAAGAGCTAGAGTAAGGAAATAACAAAAGAGTCCAAAGATTTTCATAACTAAAAGATATTATAATGACCGATAGTCATAACTATTGGTTAATTAAAGGTTGTTTTTTTCTTAGTTCCGGATGCATCATAGAGGGATGATCTCCGTGTTTTACTAGACTTTTTATAGGTATAAACATAGGAACCAAGTTAGTAAAAAACTGAGTCGACTGATATAGTCCTACTCCTGAACTCATTTCGGGATTATCAAACCTATTCGGATCGACCGGAGGCATAGTAAAATTTAACACCTCTAGCGCCGTTCTATTACAATGATATCCGCAATCTACAAAGCCTACCCTCCTAGAAGGATGTCCTATAAAGTCCGTATCGTATCCGTCAAACTTTATAAATTGTACCGTTCTACCATCATTTAGAAGATTATAAGCGAATGGCTTTTCTTGTTTAAATGAATCAAGAATATCCCATCTAACATCGTGAAAGTCATCAGCCAAGAAAGTAAAATAATCATCGTCTGAGGCTTTACATATTTTCAAAGCATAATCCCAATTTGCCCAAAATCCTTCCTTTCCTTTGTGATTGAGCCTATAAAAATCCGCTTTCTTAGCGAAAAGCAAAGAATCAAAGGTAGATCCATCGTCTATAACTATAGGCCTCTCCGGACATTCGTCTATGATGCGACTCAGCATCGCCGGTCTATTGTATGAGAATATGAATATCATCTTAAAATATTTCTCCGGCTCTCGGTCTGTCATAAATTATATCGTCTACTATAGACTCGTTTAATGGCTCTGAACTTTGAATAGCCGAATCTAAATATTTTATTAACCTTCTATATCTCTCTATCGTTAGAGTAGACTTAAATCCTTCAACAACCCAATAAGATTCCGGAGAATACAATAAGACTTCCGCTACTTTGTCTAAAAAGTCTTGTTGTATTTTGTAAGATACGAAGCTTGATGATATTTGAGTATTAGTCAAAGATTGTGCTTTTGGTATCGCGTCCATGATTGTTTGAGTATAAGGATTAGATAGATAATAATTTGCTTTGACTCCTTCTATTGAGTCTATGATTTCCCCTAATAATTCTCCTGCCATTCTATAATTACCGTCATTATAAGCTTTTAAAACTGCATTTATATCTGATTCATCTAGTACGTCAAGTATTTTAAAGAATTTATTTTGAGTGTTTGGAGCTATATGATTCATAATTTTGAGATGTATAGGAGCTAGATTAGAGGCTCTTAGTCCTACATGATTAGCAAAAGCTTCAAATGCATGAGCTTCATTTAAAACAGTATCAGCAACGTCTCGCGTCATTCCTCGCGCCCATTTACGATAGTATTTATCTGTGTGTCCTTTGACACCGTGTTTATTATTAGTTAAAGATCCGAAAAAATCAAGAAAGTTAGCGGATTCATGTCCTTTGTAATAATTTATCCTATCCTCTAGATCGTCTCCATATTTTCTCAAAAGATTTCTATTTATACTTCCAAAAGGATTCACTATTTCGTAAATCCTTCCTAGACCTGCGGTGTATCTTGTTTTTAACGAAGCGTTGATATCATCTAGTTTAAAAAGTATTTCAGTTATTTCTCTTGTAGGCAGAATGTTATTTTGTAAAAAGGCCTCATAAGCTGACTCAAAAAAATCGTTTATCTCTTCAGCCCTTAGCCCGTTCATTTGTAAAATCTCATCAAAAGTAACGACTCCGTTATCAAATCTTTGATCGAATAATTTTCTAAGCTCTCTTTTATTTAGAGCATCAGTAGCAATTTTATCATAAAAGGCATCTGCTTCGGGTATGCTTTTAGGTAGTGCCTGCTTTAGTTTTTGATATCTGCCTGAATTAAGAAATATATTCTCATAATCATCAGCTATATCTTTTAGGGCTAGATTACTAAAACCAAAATCATTTTTTTGTAAACTAAATCTATTTGGCCCTATACTAGCATACGCATCGTCTGACTTTGGTATATCTGAAAGCTGAAAATCTATCGCGTGTCCATATTCATGATGCCATGTCCTTTTTGCGTCATTAGATCCTAATTTGTATCCGTTCATATTAATTTTCTTCTGATTCTCTATAAAGGTAGAAGAGTATCGCCTTCTCATTTGCTTATAATAAGCCTGAGTTCCGCTACCTAATACACTATGTAAGCGCTCGGTTTTTACTGCTATACGGCCTAATTGTTTATCTACATCCCATCCGTACTCCTCATGCCATTGTCTTTCCCTTCTTTTTTTACCTGAGAAGTCGAAATTAGTTGGCTCTACTGTTTCTTCTAAGAATGTTTCCTCATCCTCTTCTATAACCTCATAGGTAATCGTACATCTACAATTAATAGTATTTCCTGCCGAAGCGCCGTTACCTCTGTCGCATGGGTAATCTAATTTCTCCCCGCTTACCGTAAAAAGTTCATCTAAAAGATATCCCTTATTTTCATCTACATTATAATGATCAAATAGATCCTTATTATTTACGCCTCTCGTTCTATTGTCTCTAGTCGAAAGCCAAAATTTCTTCATCGGTAGATTTGTTAATTTAGCTCCCTCTATAGATCCGGCATTACTTGCTCGGATAATTTCAGTTCTACCTATAAGCTCGGCGCGTTTTTCTGATATTGCGAATGAGCTAGTAACCTCTGAAACAAATTCTCTCATGCTATACCCTTGAAAAACGGCTATCTTTAGAATGTCTTTTAATGATCTTCGAGTTGTGCCCGTCATCAAAGCGCTTAGATCCGGAACATTCTCATCGAACCATCTGCTAACCGCTATCGCATGATTTATATCTGTTTTTTGAGCGATTTCTACAAATTGATTGTATGTATCTGTAATAAAGTTAGTCATCACTTTATCGTAAACGTTTCTCATGGCTTTATCTATCGGCGCTTCGCTTATATCGTAATCGCCGGACATACCGTTCTCCTTGACTTGATCTATAAATTCTTTACCCTGAGCTTTTAATGCTCTGCGAAATTGAGTCTTAGCATAAGGAAGATAAGAGGCGCGTTTTCGATCTATTGTTTTCCAAGTCATCGTCTTTGTCTTTTCTTGACGATACTGAGAGGAGCATATAGCGACCGCTTGTTCGTTTGGTGTCCCTTCGTCCATTATAAAACGGACGCATCGGCTCATGAAGGAACTTTCGGATTCATTTTTATCGGGAGTTGGTATCGGCATATTCTGCCTTTAACATTTTAACTTCTTCTTCCTCTAGCATCTCGAAGGTAGTGTTTGGTATCAAGTTTGCCGGAGTATAGATAGCATTATCTCCGATCGGCTCATATCCCATCTCTTTTCTCTTTTCATCTAATGACAACCACCAAGCCTGACTCAACCAAGAGACCTTATCTCCGGTCTCCTGACCTATTGCGTCTATGCTTTGAACATCAAAATCAAGATGATAATTTTTGTCTTTAAATCTAGGTACGATAGAACGGTTCATCTCTGAGAAGTCCCTAACAAGAGAAGGAATAACGTTGTCTAAATATAACTGCTTTCTAGATTGCTCTTTGTTCGCGTTTGTTTTGTTATCGGGATCGTTGAGAAGCTCGGAAGGATAGTTATAGACATTACATACGTCTCTCTGCGACATTTTTCCGGATTCTAAGATCTCTAGATCAATAGGCGGGATCCCAAAGGCTTGAAATCCTAACTTAGCGCTCGATACTAACCAAGATTTGTAGTTATCCGGACTATTCATAGATCGTAGATAATGCTCTAGTTGAGATCTTTGTTGTTCTGTTAGCCTCTCTATATCCGGATCATCGGGAAAAACTACGCCGGAAGCTCCACCATTACGGAAGGCTTTCGATAGTGCGTCATCTCCATCATTACCTAATCTGATCGCGTTACGTGCTGATTTGAGCGGACTCATTCCGTATAAGTGAGATCCTACTCCGTCGTAATCCGGATTCCAATACTTCCAATGCATGACAGACTCCGCTTCTAATTTATCTCCTGAGTATCCGTAAACGTCCATGATATATCCCTTTACTAGACTCTCATAAGAAGCGTCTGCGACGATCTGCGTAAACTGAGAAGGCATAACCCACATCTCCCCTATAGATCCGTCTCCTAATTCTACGAAATGAGTATATCCGTTTCCGGTGATAAGCTGAAAGCCCTTCATATTTTCATACCATTCCGGATATCCTTGTAGCGGGTTGGGATTGTTTATTAATTTGTATAGTGGATCTCTCTCATCGTGAACCTCTTCGAATGCTAGATGTTTTAACTCTAGCGCGTAATCTATACTCTTCTGAGTAGCGCCGTTACGCATTGAATACTTTAAACTCCTATACTGATGAGCTTTTTTTACATCCTTAACCTCTTGAACTACCGGAGGAACTGCTGAAGCTGATCTAGTTATTCCGTTTACTACAGAATAAACGTCCGGATTACTTTCGTAAGCATCGCTAACGTAGCCTACTTGAGTATCTGAGAAAACTATAGGCGATCCGGATTGATACCTGAATAGTTGACGGTTTACTCTGTTAATATGCCTTTGTTTACGGAATGGGATTAAATCGCTGAAATTCATTTTTTACAAGTTTGTTACAATTTAACAATAATTTTCCTCTTTATAAACAAAGGATAAAGAGACGATCAAATCCCTTTATCCGAGATTACTGTTCAAGAATTTCCTTAAATGACGTTAAATTCTAATTTTTTGCGTCTTACTTTGTCAGTTAAGGCATATCGGATAGCATCTATACCGTGATTAAAATCGTCTATCGGTTTATTTGTAGATACTCCGCTCCTATCTTTAGCCCAAATATAAGAAGAAAATTCCTCAATAAGGTTATTCGATGTTGAGTGTACATTGATTGTGTACTCATTCATCCTTTGGATACCGTATAAGATAGAGTCTTTTCCTTTTTGCGCCGGTAAGACCCAAATACCTTCTCTTTTTAACTCTTCTATGCTTTTAGGTTCGGCGCTATCTGCTATGATTTTATCAGTTATCTCTAGTTCCTTGATCAAACGACTAATATCTTGATTAGTAAGTCCCTTCCGATATATATGTTCTTTTACATATAGCTCGCCGTGCGCGTATCTTATCTCTATAAGCGTTGTAGGATCATTAGTAAAACCGAAGTCCATTCCAAAAACGCGCCATTTATATTCCGGCCAATCGTTAGAGGTTTTGAAGTTAGGGAATACTAAGCCTTCTAATTTACCTACTTCTCCCATTCCATAAACCGCCCATCGATACTCGTTAGCCGTGCCTCGTTTTATGTTTTTAGGTGTTGGCTCATAGCTTAGGATCTTCTCTCGTATTTGAGGAGCTAGAAATTCATTATCTCTGAACGTCGTTACAACCCATTCAACATCCTCGCGACCTTCTAAATAATCATGCGCCCAAAATCGAGAGCTTGGATTAAAATCGATTATCGTTTGTTTTGTTGTTCTTAGGTTGATCTGCTCAAATATGCCGTATTTTATAGCGTTAGCCTCATTGAAGAAAGCTCTATCTCTTTTTCCGGATCTAGCATCATATTCATCCTGAAAAGATTTAAACTCTATGACGGATCCGGTTAGGCTTTTGAATACTCTGTCGCTTTCGTTTAAATAAGGATACCAAGATCTTATGATATCATTCTCTGCCCAAATGCTTTTAGCGTCTCTATATGCTCCTGACTTTAGATTCGGTACGTCCTCGGCTATAACTGTAATAACTTCCGGATCTCCTTGAACTCCTACTCCGAAAAGGTATTGTAATATCCCGTATGTTTTACCGGATGACGTGCCTCCTTGATGAACTACTATCGGCGCGTTAGTTGTTAGACTCTCTATTATCTTTCGGTTTACTTGCATCAATAATCTCAAATCGTATCGGCTGAAGATCGCCGGTGTGCGCGTGTTCTTGTTTATCTGTCCAATCTCTATTCTTTAGCCAAAAGATTGAACCGCTAGAAGCGCCGTTAAATAGGTTCGCCTCGTGTATAGATTCTATTTTAAGGATCGCCTTTTTTATAGTGTAAGAAAACTCTTCTCTTTCTTTGTAATCGTAAAGGCTTTGTCTACTTGTAAAACCTAGATCATAAGCTAATCCGGTTACTGTCGGTCTTTCGGGATTGTCCTCGAAGTATGAGCTTATCGCTCTCTCTAAGTCCTCTGAGGTTTCATACCTCAAAGGTCGACCGGTTTTCATTATAGCGAATTAAGGATCTCGTTTAACATCTCCGAGAAGTTCGTTAATTGATCGGGAGAGATCCATCCCATAATAAACGCGGTAGTAAGCATGATCGCGACTATGTTTCGAAGAGTGAAAGCATCTTTAAGTTCGTTTTTTACTTCTGCGGAATTACCGTTTAATATAGCTTTGATAGCTTTCCCTAAAAATTGATTCGGTAAAGGTAAGATGTCTAATGCTCCGTGTAAAACCTCGCCGGCTTTGTTTTTACCTTCTACGGTTTTTCTTAAAAGACGAACGATCTTTCTATCTTTCAGTTTTGTCATTTTATCATCTCCGCTATGGCATTTACTAGTGCGCTAGATCCTAATCCTGCGCCGGTAGCCCATGCTATTATCTTTTGTTTAAATTTATAAAGATCCGCGATATTTTGTTCGTTTTGGTTGACTTTTTTAACAAGTCCCTCCTGACCAAACTCATTTCCTACTAGCGCCTCTTTTATCTCTTGTACGTCTTTAGCTAAAACCTCTATCATAGTCTCGAGTTTACGGATATCAAATTTAACTTGGTTTAGTTCTTTTTCCATTGTGAAGAGTTTACTTTTGTTTTTTAAAAATAAGAATTATTCCAAAGATATGATATTAAATTATTTTGATTCCATAAGTAGAGATCCCAATCCGTTTATGATTGAAGGCTTCCAAGCTACCTTATCGGGATCTGATATAAAGAAATTTCTTTCCGGTGTTTTACAGTCAATATGAAATCCACCAAAAGCGAAGAGTTTACCTCTAGGGTAAAAGCATATTCTTTTAATGTTTGGATTCGCATATAGAGCTAGACCTAATCTATAGAATTGATCTTGATCATCCTTGTTTAAAGGTCTTAGATCTATCGCTCCTTGGCCCTTATAAAAATGTTGAGAGGTTCCGTCTCCCCATCTAACCGAGTCGGTAATCTTGATAGGGAACCCGACTAAGGATCTAATCTTGTCTAGTTCTGACTGCCAAAACTCTATCTTTGCGATTATATTTCTATCCTTTACCTCCGGTCTATCTAAATCTGAGTCTTTTATAAACTCGGAAAGTTTGAAGTAACTCATTTCTCCCTTTATTTTATTTTTTTGTTATTGACTCTAAAGCCTCTTTGGTTAATTTCTGATCCGTAGTATAAGATATTACCATTTCCCGAATGGCTTGCGATATTGTCTTACCTTGCGACCCTGCTTTTTTTAAGAGCTTATCCTTTAGATCTTTCTCTATTCTAAATATAATGTTTTCGCCTTTCATTATCTCCTCGTTGAAAGAAATACGTCAGATTTTAGTGCCTTTTTTCTTTTTTCTCTTCTGTCCGCTATAACAAATAGTGCCGATATTATAAGTATAAGCCCAAACTGAACCATCATTAGCGACAAAGACTCGGTATCTAGTGCTATTACGATCATAAAAAGTAAAATTGGTATTGCTCTCATTTTATTGTTGGTTTTACGTGAAATTCGTGTTCAATGCTTTTTTTTATTCTTGCGATAAAGCCTTTTTTTGTTTCGTGTGCTATTGAGTAATAACTAAAAATATAAGGATAGTTTTTAAAATTACAATTAGCGCAATAACTAACGTCATTAGGTTTTTTTATTTCTTTGATGTTTACTTCTATCATTGAATTCTCCATTTTGTTTTTAATTTACGGCGCTTGATATTGTAATCAATCTCTAGATCTAGTAGATCATCATAGTAATAAATAAGCGCTTGATCTTTACCGGATATAATTTCCCAATGCTTATCCTCTAGATCTCTCCATTCTTTACCCATTGAAATAACCGGAGATCCGTCTAGTTCTGCGGGATATATCATCATGTCTGACTCGTCTAGTACGTGATTGATGCTTCTTAGTAGAATCATTTTAAAACCTCCGCGGTTTTAACTATGTCATTGATCATATCTATCCGCCCTTGACAATAAGAGGCTTGTTCCAAGTTATTAGTCTTATCAAATTTTTCGATTAGTTTTTCTAGCTTTTTAGCGTGTGCTTTAAAGTTTTTTAAAGTTTGCTCGCCCAATATAATGATTGTTTTTTCCATGTTGTTAAAATTATGGGAAGCCCGAAGGCCTCCCGTTTGATATTAAAAATTATAGTCGTAATGTTTAGTCGGTGCGTCGTGTATGTACCAAGAATATTTTTCTAATTTGGTAAATGTAAGGCGCTCCTCAAATGCTTCTCCGGCTTCCTCGAAGTCGTAGCTTTGTTCTCTGTTGTTTGTACAATGTGCGCCGAATCCTCCGGCGATGAATTCCATTTTATTTTTATTTTTTCCGGCTACTATAGGCTGAATAATTACGGTATCTTTACCCTTAACGCCTACAATCTTTCCGACCGGATCGGCATCAGTCCAAAGAAGCCTATTAACATACTTGCCTACTAGATCGTCTCTCATTGTCTCAAATGGGATTCTTCTTTTTAAGTACTCTATGTCTCGATCGTAGTGATCATCATTATCATAGATACTATCTTTTTTTCTTTGTTCTAATCTTTTGATTTCGTCTCTTATGTCTTGCTTTGTCATTTTATTCTCCGTTAAGAAGAGGCCCGAAGGCCTCGTTTTGATTGTTGTTTAGTATATATATATTGATTGTATCACCCAAGGAAAAGTAGCGTGTTGATCGGTGAATGATTTAATTGTACTCAATGAATGACCCATTCCATTATCTACTTCTATGAAGTACATATCAGTAGCTTCTTTACTGAAGATAATCGAAGGCTTTATAAACTCTTCATATTCTTTTACGTATTCTTTTGCTTTATTGAATGAAGTAAAATAACGTGAATATGTTTCAGATTGATCTTTTACTCTGTAATGTTGTACTTTCCATGCTTTCTTTCTTGTCATTGTTTTGTCCGTTTGATTTTGATTGATTTGTTTCCTTATCACATCTATATAATAAGGTTTTGTATATACAATGTCAATACAAATATGAAAAAAAAGTAAAAAAAATCGAGTTTATTTTGTAAATCTTCGCTCGTATTCTGCGTGTAATCTATTAAAATATGAATCAGCTTTAGATCCGGAAAAGAGTACACCTCGACCGAGATTATCTCTCCCTAATTTGTTTACGATCTCCCATTGGTTAAGGATCTCCTCGTCTGATAGGCCCTCTAGCTTCGTTCCTCTTTTAGGCGGAAGCTCTTTAGGTTTATTATAAATCTTCCAAGATCGGATAATATCGTCAACGGCTTGATTCATAGCCTCCGCAAATGTCGCTATATTATTTCCCTTTCTTTTATACTTGCCCGATACTAAGCCATTACTAAATTCTACAAAGATATATCCGATAGGAATATCCAAAGGGAGCCGATTGTTTTTTATGATTACAAATCTGATCCAATCATTAAAGTAATTAGCTCTAAGCGCCGTCCTTTGTTTTTTATCCTCACTATCCGGTAGCTGAGTTAGAGCGCCGAGATACTCATGTAATTTGTAGACATTAGTGAGTAGATCTTTATCCGCCTCGGGTAAATCTTGATCTATTAGATCGGCTCTAGTTTGATTGTCGTTATATTTGCTTGAGATGCTCGATACTTTCGAGGTCTGAGTAGAAATCGCTACTTGATTCATTTTTCTTGAACTTAGGTTTATAGTTTTTCCAATCTTCCTTCCATATTTGAGAAGCTAAAAATTTGCTCGGACTTTTTCTCCATCTGTTATTAGGTTGATAAGCCTTATAAATTGGAATGAACTTCTTTATTAATAATTTATCCTCATCTGATATTAAAAGATATGCATCTTGTGTTTCTTTGATCCCTATCCTTTTATCGTAATCATCCCAAAATTGAATGAAGGTATAGATATTTTCATTCTTTAAAATCTTTTCGTTGTTTTCATTCTTGGTAGTTGTTACTTGTATGTTGCTCGTTTGTTGCTCGTCTGTTACTTGTATGTTATTCGGTTTGTTATTTTCTTGATCCTCCTTCTGATAAGAGTCGTAATTACAAATACTTATAACCGTTCCCTTTCTGTTAGTTATTCTGTTGATTTCTCCGGTTTTTTCTAGCTTGAGTAGTGCGGTTCTTATTTTTTGAATTGACAAGTTAAGATCAAAAGATAAGACTTCTAAGCTCGTTACAAAGGTCGATCTTTTTATGAGATCTCCTCTATACTTCTTGTCTTTGTGATTGGCTTTAAGTAAGCAATGCAAGAAAACCCGTAAAGTATTCGGATCGTCATACCATTCCCAATCCAAAAATCGACGATGCAATTTTATCCATCCGTGATACATTTTTAATCTCCAAAAGTTAAAATCTCATTTTCTAATATTTCTCGATCAAAGTCAAACCATTTAACAATGACAGTAAGTACTCGATCATAAACTTCCTCAAATCGTTTTTGTCCCATATTCTCGAAGGAGATACTCTCGGATCTATATTGTTTTTTTCCTTTGAGATCCGTGTATTCATTATAGAATCCGGCCCTTTTTATAAGCTCGTATCTTAGATCATCTTTTGTCGGAAAGTATTGATCATACTGTTCCGGAAGGTTATCATAAACAATAGCTATAAGAGCAAAAAATTTCCTATGATGTTGAGCGTTACGGCGATCTAAGGATTTAGCTATTAGGATGTCCCCTATACCGAGTCTACGAAGATCTAAAGAATCCTCCTCGGTATAAGGTTTTAATCCCATGGACGTTTTAACTAGCCTCATTTAGCTATAGATAAAAAATAATCAAAGTTTTGTTTATTAACTTTAAATCTTTGACGCAAGGCATTAGGACTCCCTCCGTTTTTTACAAAATCCTCGGCTTTATCCCATTCTGTCATTCCTTCATTTAGCCATGGCTTATTATCTTCTTCTGCTTTTTTTTGTTTGGCTTGCATAATATCACGTTTATCTACTTTAATATGAAAAGACTTGGAAGCCTTATTAGCATCATCATCCTCCGCTTCTATACCTAGTAAAGACTGAAGAGTATAACGACGATAATAGGTTATACAAGAACCGATTTTTTGGGGATCGGATAGATCCGGTAAAGGTAAAAAAGATTCCACATAATCACCGGATTCTATGTCTACAATTCTTGATCCTACTTGATTGTTTTCTATCGGTTGAAGTAAAAGTAGATCCTCGGCTATAAGCGCCGGCCTTACGGCCTCAAGTAATTGATTTACGTCGAAATACTTGCTTTTAAAAAAAGGATTTGTCGTATCTTTAGCCATCTTGTCCATTGTACTAGTGATCTTAAAGAGTTTTTTATAGATACTCATTTGACAACCTCCATTCTAGCGCGTTCCATTTTGATAAAACCGCTCGCTTGTTTAATAGGTATCTGCTCGTAGACCTCGCCGGTAGCGCTATCTACTATATCAGATTTTAATTTAGTCGCTTGTTTTAGTTTCTCTTCTATTATGGATAGATCATGTTTAGCCTTAACCCATACATCGGACGATTTATAGTTATAAATAATCCGACCTTGTATATGAGAGATCTTATTTCCCTCTACTACAAGATCTTCATTCCCCATCATAATAATCTCTTCGATAAGTCCGGACTCTAGCTCTTTGATAGCGTCCTCTGCTTCGCTTTTGATTGATCTGATGCTTACGTATGCTTTTGAGGCCTTTAGGTTGCCCTCGTGGTATTGTTTTATTATTTCTTGAATCATTTGATTGATGTTTGTTTTAGATTGACAATTAATTATAAATAATTTGACAATAATAAAAAAGTTTTTTTAAATTCCATGTAACAAAAACAGAATTACATGAAAACAAGACTTACGATAGAGATTGATAAAGAGACAAAAGAAAAGTTTATATCGAAGGCTAAAAAAGAAGGTCGATCGATGAAATGGCTTCTCGAAACGTGGATAGAGAAATATATAAAGCAGAAGGTTTAGAAAATGACTAAGAAGATGAAACTTTTTAGTCCTATATGAAATGCATCGAATTTGATAGGATCTCATATCATACACCTCTAAGCGCCGAGGTAAGGGATAAGATATCCAAAGCATATTCGAGAGGAGACGAGACTTTACTTATAAATGATCTTAAGATCAAAGATGCTGAAGTATTATTTGAACTTGGATATAAGATTAAAATCAAAAATAAAAAAATAGAGGTGATATTATGAACTTTATTCTAGGCGTATTAGGCGGACTCGTTTTTAATCATTTTTATAATAACTATAGAAACGCCAATCTTAGATCTGAATATTATAAAGAATGGAATGATACTAGAAAAAAAATTAGTGAAACCGGAGATATTCCATGGCTAGAATGAATAAAATAATTTTGGATACTCAAGAGCCTCCGGATCGAAACGGTATTTTTGACGGCGATTCTTTCAATGATTTAGAGTTTAGAGCATGGCTTGGAACGGTTTCGACCTATCCTAAAATCACACTTAGATCGTACCAAAAAAACAAGCTCATTTCTAAAATTAAAAAGATGTCAGAAAAAAACTATGCTAGTATTGGCATCAAAGAGCTATCTCCAACAAGAATCGAAATAATTTTTAAGGGCCGTCAATGGGTTTAAAAAAAAGTAAAAATTTATCATCTGCTAAGGCTACCGCCGACATTTATTTTTCTAGATATATTAGGCTTAGAGACGCGGATACTAACGGTCTTTCTAAATGTATTACTTGCGAAACGGTTAAAGATTGGCGCGATATGGATTGTGGGCATTTTCAATCTAGAAGGTATAGCGCGACAAGATATCACGAAAAGAATGCTCATGCTCAATGTCAAAAATGTAACAAATATCAAGCCGGAGAGCAATACATTCACGGAAAGGAGATAGATTTTATATACGGCGCGGGAACGGCGGAATTTATAACAAAGCTATCGAGATCATTATATAAGCTCAATAAAAATGAGGTAATGAAGATCGCTAATGATTACAAAAGTAAGATGTTAGAAATGGCTAAAATTAAAAATATAAAATTATGACTCACAATACCGCTATCTTAATATTTCTATTACAAAATAATCAAAAATGGGTGTCTATAAAAGATATCCGAATTTTTACACACGGCGCATGTCGTAGTGAATGCTATAAAGTAGGAACTAGAATTAGCGATCTAAGAGTAAAATTTAACTATCCTATTTTGAATAAAAAGGAATTAAAAAACGGTGTAGTATTTAGCTCATATAAAATAAATCTTAGTCATAGAGTATTAGCTGAATTACGATCTCTTTATCCATTTAAAAACCCTCCCGATTATAATAAAGTAAGTAGAATGAGCGTAGGTATATACGATAAAGTTTTTATAGAAAAGATTTACTAATAACAATAAAAAACAAAAATGAATAAAGTAATATTAATAGGAAATGTAGGAAAAGAACCGGAGATCTTTAAAACTACTGAAAATCTTCTAATATCAAAGTTCTCACTAGCAACAACCAAGAAAAGAAAAGGAGAAGATCAAACGAGTTGGCATAATATCATTACATTCGGAAAGCTATCCGAAATCGTTGAGAAGTACGTAAAAAAAGGATCTAAAATAGCTCTAGAAGGAGAGATAGAGTATCGATCTTGGGAGAACGAAGGGAAAAAATACTATAAAACGGAGATCATAGCGTATAGTATGGAACTTCTTACTCCAAAATCGGAAACGACATCGCAAGTAGTAAAAGAAAAGACTATATTATCACCTAAGATAGATCTAGAGACTATAGATGACGAATTACCGTTTTAATTCATCCGTTGATTAATTTTGATTGATCGCCGGTTATGTGAGAGTAGCCGGCGTTTTTAGTATTCATTAGGAAAGTTTTTTATAGATAGTACGGGTAACTGCATACCCTCGAGAACTAATTGAATTTCAGCTATCAAGTCCTCTTCATCGGTAGATATTAAACTAAATGGAAGAAATACAAAATCAACCGGATTTCCGTTGACATACATAACCTCATGAATAGAATAAACTACTCCTTCCTGAGTATCTTCAGCGAAAAGTCTAAAATCTGAAACTAGATCTACCTTTCTCAAAACGTATCGACCGGCGTTTCTATGACTTGAGTTATTATAAACTGCTCGGCGTTTGATTTCTTTAATTTAAAGTCTACGAACCATCCTCCTATGTCTGTAGGATTAAAGTTTTTTTCTACCGGCCAACCTGCTTTCCCTGCGCCGATACCGTCAACATACGATCCGGATTGAATATACTTAACTTTATCCTTGTATATCCGGCCCTTTGGCGTTACTCTCATTCTCGCCGTACTAGGATCATACCATTTTTGATGAGTATGTCCTCGGACTAAAATATTAGCGTCGGGATATTTCATAACTTCGATCTGAACGTCTAACATACCTTTTGATCGTTTAGCGTTACCTCCAAAGCCGTGATGATAGTGTATTTTTTGGATCTGAGAAGTTTGTCCGTTTTTTAATCTAAGAAAAACCCAACCGGAATATGCTCCTAGTTGAATGTTTACGCCTTGATCTAAATTCAAAGCCCACACGATACTCCTTAATATATCGTGATTATGGAACTTGCTTATAGTTTTCTCATGATTTCCGTAAGAAATGAGCCCTATATTTTGCGCGTAAGGCTTCAAAAACTCTATAGTGAACTCTGCTACTAGGTCTAAATAGGTTCGACCGTGTTCGATAAATATAGGATCTATATCTTCTCTCTGTAACCTTCTATCACCATAGGAACCCATAACATCAAGAAGATCTCCAAAGATAAAGATAATGCCGTTTGCTTCTTTGATCTCGTCAAAATGTTTTTTAAGGATATCTCTTTTACAACCTATAGAGTCTAAATGTATATCCGAGCAAAATAAGGTAGGAATTACGTCGGTAGACTTAACGTTTTGAAACTCGAAAAGGTGAACGTTATCCGATAACTCCTCGACGAATTTTTTCATTATAAAAGTTTATAAATTCAGATCTTCCCGATAATATGAGAAAATATTTTTCTCTACTATTTTTTGCGTAAAATCTAGATTATTTCCTCGATAAATAAGAATCTCGGATATTTTTCCTTTATACGCATAACTTCCGGTTGATGTACCCGCTCCTATTACCGTGCTTCCGCTTCGAGCTTGATAGCTTAGAAGCTTGCCATTATCAGAATTTGAAAGAACTCCATTCAAGTATATCTCAAATTGATTATTAGCCAAAGTTACCGCGTCCGATTTTATTCTCGCGGTTATTGTTGTTAGATTAGTACTTGGTACATCTACTCTTAATCTGTCCGGAGTTGTAGATGTCGTGTCGTTTATAAAAGTATATTTTCCGGAACTGAAATCATCTTGTAATAGACCTCTTCCGGATGAGGTAAAATTATCAAAAATATATCCATCATTAGAAGGATCTACCGCTACCGGCGCTACTACCGTTATTATTAAAAGGTCTTGGGAGGGAGCATAATCTCCACCCGTTAGATACCCATTAGTAACATATCCAAAGCCTCCAAAATCTATACTTGGTAGAGAATCCGGTTGTCCGTCGCTAGTTACGGCATCGGCATAAACTCCTCCGCCTGCCTCTATAGCTATTTGAGGCTGAACCGATGTCGTAGTCTGTTCGTAATATTGAGTCTCATCGAATTGATTATACCATCTAGTAACAAATCCGTCATAATCACCTCCGACAAAACTATAAAGTGATCTGTCTGCAATTTCTGAAGGACGAAAATCTTGTTGATTATTGTCTGATGTTCTCCTCACCCGAACACAAATAGGATCGTCTCCTCTTAGGTCTCTAAGAGAAAATCCGAAAGCCGGCTCTTCCACATTCAAAAAAGACTTAAGTCTATTGTAGTTAGGTAGATAAAGAGTGTTATTCATTACTTTAGTATATCTATGAGCATAAAGATAAACTCACTATCCGAAAGCTCATTACCTGCGCCCTTAACTCTCACGTAATTGACATCTTTAAAAACGTCAGCCGGTAGAGAGTGTTTTCCTACTGTGTTGGCTACTGTGTACTGTATTCCGAAAGTATCAAAAATATCGTACCAAACGCCGTCTATTTGAGCTTGAAAAGTGTAGGTAGAGTTAGTGTAAGACTGTCCGCTCTTCATAATTATAGAGCCGATTTCGTAATCTATATTCTTACCTATCACGGCGATAGTGTCGCTATAATTTAGTCCTTGGAGGATTGTTGCGGTTCTTATTTGTGGCATTTTTTTAGTTTTTTATTCTGTGGTTTCTGTTGGCCAAGGCTTGCCCTTTTGAGTAGTTGGGTTTTTAGCCTCATCAATTTTGTTTTGTAGTTCCGTCTCAATAGAGGATTTATCAACAACATTCCAAACCCAACCTAACGCCATCTCCTCGGTTATATCTTCATAAGCTATATAATCGGGAGAGCTAGGATCGGGAGTAAAAACTGAAACGCCTCCTTCATTAAAGGAAATATCTTCATCTGAGGCGATACATATCCAATTGGCTTTTATAACTCCTTTATCGGTGTCATTAGTATATTGTAAAAAGTTTATTTTCCAAGTCATTAGTAGTCTGATATTTTTGTTAAGTGAAAATAAGTTTGAGGAATGCCGTCGGCCATTATAGGACTATTTTTACTCGGAGTCATGCTTATAGACCAATAATCATTAGCATTTGAGGCGTAAAAAAGACGAGAGGTATGAATCGTAATTGCCGTTCCATTACTTTGTACATTGAACTCGTCAGAAATTAAAGTTCTAAACCTTGACATCGTGCCGGTTAGAGTAGATGTTTTTTCTAAATCAACGGTAACATAATTATGATTATTCATGTCAAAAGTATGTATTCCTACAGCTATTATATAATATCCGGCTTCTTTTATCTGTACTCTTGTACAAGTTGAAGCCGTTCCCGCTCCGCCTACACCTTGATTATATAGTTGAAAATATTCGTTAAAGCCTAAATTATTTTGTTTTTGATTCCATGGGATATAATTTTTAGCGCCATTCGTAAACGCGAAATACGCCGGAACGCCGTTTGTCCATCTTAACTGATAAAGAGGAAGCTCGCTAATATCCTCTCCGGATCCGGTGATTGTCGTAGCGTTTACTGTAGTCGCGTTAACCGTTGTTCCTGCTATAGTGGTCGCACCGCTTACATTGCCGGTTAGATCTCCGGTTACATTGCCCGTAACATCTCCCGTAAGATTAGCGGTAACTGTGCCGTTTACGGTTAGATTTGTAATATCAGATCCGGCTCCGTTTTGAATAGTTCCGGTTGTAGGAGTTCCTGCGCTCTCTCCGACTGTTACTACGTTTCCGTAAGTGTCTTGTAATTGTGTACCGGTTAAATTCATGATCTACTATTTTTTTTTAAAGTTACGGCTTTTATTGTTCTTTTTCTAGGCATTAGTATCTAGGAATCAATTCTAGCCTTTAATTCTTCTATCTCTGCTTTTAATTCTTTTATAGCGCCGACTAATAAAGGAACTATTTTACTCTGATCTATCCCTTGATAAATTGGGTTTCCTTCGTCATCTACGGCATCTTTTTCTCCGGTTATAGCCTCCGGAATAATGTTCTCGACTTCGTGAGCTAAGAATCCGTCTACCGTTGTATCGGGATCATTTATAAAATTGAATCTACTCGGCTTTAGTTGGTCTACTCTATCTAATGCTCCCGTCATTTCTACGACGTTTTCTTTTATTCTATAGTCTGAAGTTGTTGCGTAAACGGTAGAGCTTCCGCTTCTTGTAATACTGCCGACAACCGTACCGGCTGAGTTAGTGAATAAAATATATCCCGTATTTGCAGAATCGTCCTCGATAGTAATACCGTAGGTATTGTTAAGACCGTTTGCGTCTGTTGATATTTTAATTACCGAATTTGTTGCATTATTTATAGTACCGAATAATAAACTGCCTTGATCGTCTAAAGTCATCGCGACTATATCAGTTCCATCATTTTTTATATAAAACTCTAAACTTGATTTTTCTAAGGTGTTTAGCGTGCTAGCCCTTGCACAAGTTATTTTAGCATACTGTTTATCTGCGCCATTTACTCCAAAATTACCACCCGAAAAAACTAAATCAATATCTGTCCCGTTTCCATCTGCTCTTTCTAATCTGAGTAAGTCAGAAGTTGATTTTGTTATATGAAGTTTTGCGTTTTGGCTAGTGTTTCCTATTCCTACATCTTTCGTACTGTCTATAAAAATAACCTCATCGCCCTCGACAAAGAGTCTATATTCGGTAGAATCGGCTTTAATACTATTCCATCTTCTCGCGTTTGCTACTACTGCGTCGTTGTAGCCTATTACTAGCTCTTTAGTAATGTTGACGGTAGGGATTAGATAACTTGTTGCTCTATTAAAAGAAACTCCGTCTCCTTGATAGCTTGCATAGGCTCCTCCGCTTTCGTAGACCTTAACCTCTTCGTCTGTTGTGCCATCTCCAAAGGTTGCCGAACCCGTAGAGGTAATATCTGCGCTTAGGTCTATATCTGTTTCAAAACTTATTTTAATATTTCCGTCTGTTCCGTATAAATCTCTCGTCGTGCTAGTCATTCCTAACACATTGGAACCGTCTGCCTCTCTGAGTATATCCGTTCTTATACGGGTAGCATACAGAACCCTCCATCTAGTGCTTGTTCCTCCTAAGAATTCGGTATCATCTGTAGCGGGAACAATATCGGCACTAGTTAATTGTCCGTTAAGAGTAGCGCCCGCAAAAGAAGGACTATCGCTAGTGCCTAGGTCTTGATTGATAGCATCTAAATTTGCACTATGTGCTTG
>CAACVD010000171.1_pt1 | contig 29826 bp, 25 predicted proteins | sample 2381771 | NCBI WGS metagenome assembly CAACVD01 (sample SAMEA5211965, study PRJEB30684) | marine metagenome | biome: Marine; feature: Epipelagic; material: Water | collected 2015-10-15 | depth 15 m
CAATAAATAAAATTAAATCATGAGTGAAGAAACATGGAGTGCTGACGAATTAGCACAACAAATATTATCTACTATGGATTCAGTAAGTATAGTTGAAAGAGTTAGAGCTGTAACAGAATCAGACAGAACTGAAGATGAAGTAGATGAATTAGCTAGAAACGAAAGACACATACAGCTTAAAATGGCTATTACACAATTTGTATCTGGCTTATCAGTAGATGAAAAAGCTAAAATAGATGCTTTAAAATTATAAGATATGTGGAGTTTAACTAAACAATACTGGAAAGATATGTGGAAAGCTCTATGGAGTAAAACCACTGTTGATGAAAAAGCTATTGCAACTATCAAAGAAGTTAAAAAAAGAGCTAAGCTAACTACTCAAGAATTAAAAGATGTAGTTAAAGCTTTTAAAGAAGTTGGTAATCAAATAGGTGACATCGATAACGCTCTTAAAGGCGAAGAACGTAAAGGCAGAAAAAATGTCAAATAAAAAGAAGTTTAAAGATACTACTGTTGGTCAATTATTATTTGGCGCAGCTTCTGTAATCAACCCTACATTAGGAAATGTATTACAAGGTGTAACATCACCAAGAGAAGCTATTGAAGCTATTACTAAATCAGATGCACCTGCAGATGATAAAGTAAAGCTGCAACAAATAATATATGAGCAGCAAGAAAAAGAAATAACAGCTATAACATCAAGATGGGAAGCAGACTCAATGTCTGACTCATGGATGTCTAAAAATGTACGCCCACTGGTATTAGTATGGTGTATTGTTATATTTTCTTTAGCTGGTATATTAGATAGTGTAGAAAGTATACCGTTTCAAATAAATAGTACATGGAACGATACTTTTGAAAAAGTCATGATGGCAGTAGTCTTAGCTTATTTTGGCGGGCGTACGACTGAAAAAGCCACAAGTATATTTAAAAAATAATTAAATTTAATTAAAACCAAAACCAAAATTATGAGTAAAGAATTAAAAATTACAGAAGAACAATTACAAAAAGTTCAAGCACAAGTAAAAGTTAGAGGTCAATTAATCTCTGACATCGGTGCAGCAGAAGCTCAAAAGCATGAATTACTTCACGCTTTAAATAACGTTATGCAGAAAACAAAAGAAACTGCAGATGAGCTAGAAAAAGAGTACGGTAAGATTAATATTAATCTTGAAGACGGTACTTACGAAGTTATTAAAGAAGAAGAAGTAGAAGAAGAAAAATAAATATAATTCCTATGGCTAAGTTAATTAGAAAAATAAGCATAGGAACTGACTATAAAAATGAAGCAATGCATTACTCTGTAGGCCAACAGGTCTACGGAGGACATTGCATATGCGATATATTATTTGATAACAAAGATAATTCATATAATATATTTATAAAAAAAGAAAACGAAGTTATACCGTGGAAGAAGTTTAATTCTAACATGGCTATATCAATTGAATACAATTTAGAGTATTAATGCAAAGTTTATTTAATTTTATAGTAGAACCAAAAAATAAACGATACGAAAATGAAGTTGATATTAATGGTAAGCAACTTATTATTAATACAACTATGGACGATCATAAATATGTTAGTAGAGTAGGTATTGTTAAGTCAGTGCCTAGGGTTGGTAAAACTAATATTAAAGTTGGTGACGAAGTTATAGTTCATCACAACGTATTTAGAAGATTTTATGATATAAGAGGTAACGAAAAAAATAGTTCATCATATTTTAAAGAAGATTTATACTTCTGTTATAATGATCAAATATTTTTATATAAACAAAATAACAAGTGGAAAGCTCCCTTTGAATTTTGTTTTGTAAAACCTATTGAAAATAAAAAACATTTTATATCATCTCAAAAAGAACGTCCTCATGTTGGTATACTAAAATATGGTAATAGTTCCTTAGATGCTTTTAAAGTGAACGAGGGAAGCCTTGTAGGGTTTAGCCCAAGCAGCGAGTATGAATTTATTATAGAAAATGATAGATTATACCGTATGCGAACTAATGATATTACAATTAAATATGAATACAAAGGAGACGAAGTTGAATATAATCCAAGCTGGGCAAGTGGCTGTGGACGAACTTATTAAAGTTGCTAAAGAACCTATTGTAGACTCAGAAGATGATATAAGCGCTGACAGATTAAAAAACGCAGCTGCTACAAAAAAGCTAGCTATATTTGATGCTTTTGAAATACTTAAACGTATACAAGAAGAAAAAGATATGCTAGAAGATAAACCTAAAAAAGAAAGTAAAGAAAAAACTTTTAAAGGTTTTGCAGAAAGGAGGTCTAAATAATGTATCAACAAAGCTTAATAAAAGTACTTAACAATTATGTTAAACCTAAAGTTTTAGCTAGAAATAATAGGTATAAAAAATGGGAGTACGGTTATAACGAAGATCACGACTTTGTAGTTATAAGTAAAACAGGTGAAATAGGTGAAATATATGAAATACAAAATTTAAAAATAGCTCTACCTAAATCAAAAAATGTTTATAAGTTTAAAGAAAACAAATGGACTAAATTTGATTATCCTGATGAATTAAAAAAAATTAAAACTGTTTATGATTTTAAACAGTATCCACAAGATTTTAAAGAAAAATGGTATGATTACATCGATAATGAGTTTACCCGTAGGGAAGAAGGTTTTTGGTTTTATAACAAAGATGTTCCTACTTACATTAGTGGTACTCATTACATGTACTTGCAGTGGTCTAAGATTGACGTCGGGGCACCAGACTTTAGAGAGTCAAATAGATTATTCTTTATTTTCTGGGAAGCTTGTAAGGCAGATCCACGATCCTATGGGATGTGTTACCTTAAGAACAGGCGTTCCGGGTTTTCTTTCATGGCCTCAGGAGAGGTGGTTAACTTGGCAACCATATCAAGTGACAGTAGGTATGGTATATTATCCAAGTCCGGTCCTGATGCAAAGAAGATGTTCACAGATAAGGTGGTACCCATATCAGTTAATTATCCCTTCTTTTTCAAGCCGACCCAGGACGGAATGGACCGTCCAAAGACCGAGCTTGCCTACCGTGTCCCCGCAACCAAGTACACCCGTCGTAAACTTACCGCCCTCGCCACCGACGAAACCTTACAGGACGAATTACAGGGACTTGACACCACCATCGATTGGAAGAACACAGGCGATAACTCCTACGATGGGGAGAAGCTCAAGCTCCTCGTACATGACGAGTCCGGCAAGTGGGAGAAGCCGAACAACATCCTCAACAACTGGAGGGTTACGAAAACCACGCTACGATTAGGTAGTAGAATAGTTGGTAAATGTATGATGGGCTCAACATCAAACGCTTTAGATAAAGGTGGTGAAAACTTTAAAAAATTATACTATGACTCAGATGTTACCAAAAGAAACCGCAATGGACAGACTCGCTCAGGACTATATTCTTTGTTCATACCTATGGAATGGAACTACGAAGGATACATTGATTCTTATGGACTACCTGTCTTCGAAGATCCAAGAGAAAAAATTGTTGGACCATATAGCGATGAAATTAAAAATGGAGTTATAAGTTATTGGAATAACGAAGTTGAAGGTTTAAAGTCTGATCAAGATGCTTTAAATGAATTTTATAGACAGTTTCCGCGTACAGAGCAACATGCTTTTAGAGATGAAACAAAACAAAGTTTATTTAATTTAACAAAAATATACGAACAAATAGATTATAACGAAGAGGTTAAAATGTCTGGTCTTGTAACTCAAGGTAGTTTTCAATGGCGTAATGGTGTAAAAGATACAACAGTAGAATTTATGCCAAATAATAATGGTAGATTTAAAATAAGCTGGATACCAGATACTAATTTACAAAATAGAGTATTAATTAAAAATGGTGTTAAACATCCTGGTAATGAGCATATAGGTGCTTTTGGCTGCGATAGTTACGATATATCAGGTACTGTTGATAGATTAGGTTCTAACGGCGCTTTACATGGTGTTACTAAGTTTAGTATGGAAAACGCGCCGCCTAATAGAATATTTTTAGAATATGTAGCAAGGCCGCAAACTGCTGAAATATTTTTTGAAGACGTGTTAATGGCATTAGTGTTTTACGGTATGCCAATATTATGTGAAAATAATAAACCAAGACTTTTATATTATTTAAAACGCCGAGGTTACAGAGGTTATTCAATGAATAGACCTGATAAAGTTTGGAATAAATTATCTGTTGCAGAAAAAGAAATAGGTGGTATACCAAACTCAAGCGAAGATATTAAGCAAGCTCATGCTGCAGCTATAGAAAGCTATATAGAAAATTATGTAGGACAATTAGGTGATAATTATGGTGATATGTTTTTTAATAGAACATTAGAAGACTGGGCTAAATTTGATATAAACAATAGAACTAAGTTTGATGCTTCAATAAGTTCTGGTTTAGCTCTTATGGCTTGCAATAAAAATTTATATAAACCAATACAAGAAAGAAAAATAAAATCAATAAGCCTTGGAATTAAAAAATATAATAACAAAGGTGTTAGATCACAAATAATATAATAATGATTAACAAAGCTATTAAAACCGCTTTCCCTAGCCAAGCTGTTAGTGATGCAGAAAAAATGTCGCAAGAATATGGATCTAAAGTTGGTAAGGCTATAGAACATGAGTGGTTTAACAACAGTGGCGCTTATAGTAGATATGGAAAAGCTAGAGAGTCTTTCCATGGTTTAAGATTATATGCTAGAGGTGAACAATCAATACAAAAATATAAAGATGAATTATCTATTAACGGTGATTTATCATATTTAAATTTAGACTGGAAGCCAGTACCTATTATACCAAAGTTTGTAGATATACTCGTAAATGGTATGGCTGATAGAGCTTATGATATAAAAGCATATTCTCAAGATCCTTTTTCAATGAAGAAGAGAACTGATTATATTGAAGGTATGGTAAACGATATGATGGGTAAAGATTTTAAAAATCAAGTAAAAAATGTTTTTGGAATTGATACTTTTAATAATAATCAAGCAGATATACCTGAATCAGAAGAAGAGTTAAATCTACATATGCAGCTTAGCTACAAACAAAGTATTGAAATAGCAGAAGAAGAAGCTATTAATAGTATATTTGATAAAAATAAATACGATTTAATTAGAGACAGATTTAATTATGATTTAGCTGTTATAGGTATTGGTGCTGTTAAAAGTTCTTTTAATAAAGCTGAAGGAATAAAAGTAGAGTATGTAGATCCAGCAGATATTGTTTATTCACCTACTGAATCACCATATTTTGATGATATATATTATATCGGTGAAGTAAAAGATATATATGTAAATGAACTTAAAAAACAGTTTCCAGAACTAACTGATGAAGAGCTAGATGAATATAGAGGTTATTATGGTTCATACAATACAAGTTCTAATTATAGAGATAAATCAGACGACAATAATGTTATAAGAGTTTTATATTTTGAATATAAAACTTATATGAACCAAGTATTTAAAATAAAAAACACGCCAACTGGTGGTAAACGAGCTTTAGAAAAAAGTGACACATTTAATCCACCAAGTAATGAAAGCTTTGAAAGAGTTGATAGAGCTATAGAAGTTATATATGAAGGCGTAAAAGTATTAGGTAGTGGAAATAAAATATTAAAATGGGAGCTGAAGAAAAATATGATGCGACCAAAAGCTGACACTACTAAAGCAGTTATGAGTTATGCTGTAGTTGCGCCTAGAATATATCAAGGTAGAATAGAGTCATTAGTTAGCCGCGTTACAGGTTTTGCAGATATGATACAGTTAACTCATTTAAAACTACAACAAGTAATGGCTAAAATGGTACCAGATGGTGTTTATTTAGATGCTGATGCTTTAGCTGAAATAGATTTAGGTAATGGTACTAATTATAATCCGCAAGAAGCTTTAAACATGTATTTCCAAACTGGTAGTGTTATTGGTAGATCAATGACGCAAGATGGTGATATGAACAGAGGTATAAGACCAGTTACTGAAATAAACTCAAGTGGCAAAAACGGTAAAATAGCTTCTTTAATACAAACGTATAATTATTATTTACAGATGATGCGTGATGTAACAGGATTAAATGAAGCAAGAGATGGTAGTATGCCTGATAGTAATGCTTTAGTTGGCTTACAAAAACTAGCAGCTGCTAATAGTAATACAGCTACTAGACACGTGTTAAGCTCTAGTTTATATTTAACTTTATCAATGGCTGAGTGTATATCAATGAGAGTATCTGATGTTATAGAGTATTCACCAACTAGAGAATCATTTATAAAATCATTAGGCAAGTTTAATGTATCTACATTAGAAGAAATGGCTAATCTACATTTGCATGATTTTGGTATATTCTTAGAACTAGCACCTGATGAGGAAGAAAAACAAAGACTCGAAAACAATATACAAGTCGCTCTGCAAAGTCAACAAATAAATTTAGATGATGCTATTGATATACGTGAAGTTAAAAATTTAAAGCTAGCTAATCAATTATTAAAAATAAGGAGAGTTAAAAAACAAGTTGACGATCAAGCATTTAAAGAAAGAAATATAAGAGTACAAGCTGAAGCTAATGCTGCTGCATCAGAAAGATCAGCTGCTGCTGAAATGCAAAAACAACAAGCTTTAACTCAATCAAAAGTACAAATAGAACAATCAAAGTCTCAGTTTGAAATACAAAAAATGGAAAGGGAAGCTGCTATTAAAAAAGAGCTAATGGAGTTAGAGTTTCAAATGAATTTAAGATTAAGACAAGCAGAAGTTCAAAGCGTAAAAAAAAGAGATAAACAAAAAGAAGATCGTAAAGACGAAAGAACTAAGATACAAGCAACTCAACAAAGCGAGTTAATTGATCAAAGAAAAAAAGACACAGGACCTAAAAGTTTTGAATCAGCTGGATTTGATAACTTAGACGGTTTTGGCCTAGAACAATTTGACCCTAGGTAATTTACTAATTATATAATATTATATCATGAAAAACACTGAAAAACAAGAAGACGTTATTCAAGAGGTAGAAACAAAACAAGAACCTGTTGAACAACAAGTTGAAACTGTTAAAGAAGAAGCATCTTATAAAGAAGTTTCAAAAGACGGTAACGTAAAATTAGATTTAGGAAAATTAAAACAATTTCAAGAAAATGAGTCCACTGAAGAGCAAATCGCAGATGAGGTACCTGTTCGCGACGAATCCAACACTAGCGAAGAAGTTTCTGAAGAAAACAAAGAAGAGCAAGTTGAAGAGATTACCGAGCAGAGTGAGACGCAAGAAGAAGTAGTTTTAGAAGAAGTTACTGCAGAAGAAATAGCTGAAACTGAAAAAGTTGAAGCACAAACAATAATTGAAGAGCCAGTAGTTGAGCAACAACAAGTTGAGCCACAAGTTCAAGTACCAGAAAACTTACAAGATTTAGTTAAGTTTATGGAAGAAACAGGTGGAAGTTTAGAAGATTATGTTAGGCTAAATGCTGATTATTCAAATATTGATAACAATACTTTATTATTAGAGTATTATAAAACGACTAAACCACATTTAAACATGGAAGAAATAAACTTCTTAATTGAAGATAACTTTCAGTTTGATGAGGAAATTGATGAGCCAAGAGATATTAAAAAGAAAAAATTGGCTTTCAAAGAAGAAATTGCAAGAGCTAAAAAGCATCTCACTGGTTTAAAAGATCAATACTATAAAGAAGTCAAGTTGGGTTCTAAATTGACTGCAGATCAACAAGAGGCTATTAGTTTTTACAATAAATATAACCAAGAGCAACAAGCTTTAAGTAAGTCACAAAAAGCTAGTGCAGATCACTTTAAAAAAGTAACCGAAAATGTTTTTAACCAAAATTTCAAAGGTTTTGATTTTAACGTAGGCGAAAAGACGTATAGGTTTAAAGTTAATGATGTGCAAAATACTAGACAGTATCAAAGTGATATTTTAAATTTCGTATCGGAGTACGTTGACGAAAATAATATGATGAAAGATGCTAAGGGTTACCACAAAGCTTTATATGCTGCTAAAAACATAGATAAAATTGTTAAGCATTTTTACGATCAAGGTAAAGCTGATGCTATAAAGGAAACTACAATGAAAGCTAAAAACATTGATATGTCTCCAAGATCAGTTGCACCTGTTGTAGATGCTGGTGGTTTTAAAGTAAAAGTTTTAAGCGGCGATGATAGTTCTAGGTTGAAATTTAAAATTAGAAAATAACAACTTAAAATTTAAACAAAATGGGATTTAATACGTCTTTAGGTTTAGGTGGATCATTTTCACTAAAACCAATGCCTACTCCTACAGTTAGCGACACTAACTATATTGATTTTACTAGTTCTACTACTGCAGGCTGGGCACAACAATATCTACCAGAGTTGTATGAGCAAGAAGTTGAAAGATACGGAAACCGTACAATTAGTGGATTTTTACAAATGGTAGGTGCTGAGATGCCTATGAGTTCTGATCAAGTTATTTGGTCTGAGCAAAATAGACTTCACATCGCTTACAAAAATGGATCAGGTAATGATTCAGTAGTATTAGCTACTGGAACAGGTGTAGTAACTTTAGGTTCTAACTATACAAACGCTGTAAGAGTTGGAAACACTGTTATTATTACTGATAATGCTAGTGGACTTAAAACTTTAAAATGTTACGTATCTGCTGTGTCAGGTCAAACTTTTACAGTTAAAAGTTATAAGCAATCAGCATTAACAACTGTTGTATCTGATGGTGGTGCTATCAATGTATTTGTATATGGTTCTGAATTTGCTAAAGGTACTGCATCTATGTCAGGTGAACTTAAGCCTCAGTTCCAACAGTATAACAACAGACCAATTATTATTAAAGATCACTTTAAAATCTTTGGTTCTGATACTGCACAAATCGGATGGGTTGAAACTACTGATGAAGCTGGGCAAGTAGGTTTTTCTTGGTACTTAAAAGCTGCTGGTGAAACTAGATTAAGATTTGAAGATTATCTTGAAACTGCTATGCTAGAAGCTGAAGAAGTAGTATCTGGTAACTTAGATACTTCTGTATCTGATGCTGATGGTACTCCACAGTCTGGTATCAACGGTTCTGAAGGTTTCTTTGCTGCTGTAGAATCAAGAGGTAATGTATTTGAAGATTTAGCTACTTTAGCTGACTTTGATTTAGTACTTAAAAACCTTGATAAGCAAGGTGCTATTGAAGAAAACATGTTATACATGAACAGATCATTAGCTCTTACTTTTGATGATATGATGGCTGGATTAAACGCTAACTATAACACTGGTGCTTCTTTTGGAGTATTTGAAAACAGTGCTGATATGGCGTTAAACTTAGGTTTCACAGGACTAAGAAGAGGTTCTTATGACTTCTATAAGTCTGACTGGAAATATTTAAATGATGCTGCAGCAAGAGGTGGTTTCGGAGATATCTCTGGAGCTTTAATTCCTGCTGGTACTTCAAGTGTTTATGACCAACAATTAGGTAAAAACATAAGAAGACCTTTCTTACACGTAAGATATAGAGCTTCACAAACTGATGACAGAAGAATGAAGTCTTGGGTCACTGGTTCTGTAGGTTCTGCTTCTTATATTGGAGATGACATCATGGAGGTACACTACTTATCTGAAAGATGTTTAATTGTTCAAGGTGCTAATAACTTTGTACTATTAAAAGAATCATAGTAGATTAAATAATAAGGCGGTGTAAAAGCCGCCTTATAATAAACCAAAAACTATAAACTTAAAAAACAAAAAAAATGGAAGAAAGATTTTTAATTTTTATTGACGCTGCTGATGACGCTGCAATGTATCCAGTATCAAAAATTCAGTCTATGACTGTAGCTTCTGATGCAACTATACTTGTTAAGTTTGCACCAGGTAGCCTTGGAGATGGACAAGCTGCTAGTGTTGATGTTGTTACTTTAACTGTAACAGCTGATCAAGAGCTAAAAGTTTTCAAATCAATTGCTGATGCAATTAGTGGAAACAGTTTTAAAAGTAATGGATATGTAGTAATCGCTGATGATGTTAATTCATCTTACGTTGATTCTGATATCACTGCTTGTGCAATTGCGCTTGATGCGTAATAGCAATACATATTAAACCAAAGGCGTCTATAAGGCGCCTTTAGGTTTATTTTTAACTATTTAATTATATTATATTATGGCAAAAAAGAAAAAAGAAGTATTGGTGGAAGAGCCAGTACAAGTTAAGGCTCAAGAGCCTGTAGCTCCTAAATGGGAGATGAAAGACAGAAGTTATTATTTGCGAGCTGATGGTGAGCCTTTAACTTATGTTTTACAATCAAAGTCTACAAAAAAGAAACCACTACTATGGTGGGACGATGAAAAAGGTTATAACAGAGAAATGCGTTATGCTAGTAATCAAAGATCTATATTTGTAGACGAACAAGACAATACGGCTATATTAGACCATATTGTTTTTGAAAATGGTACTTTATTTGTACCAAAAAATAATCAACCGCTTCAAAAATTATTATCATTATATCACCCTAAAAAAGATATAATATATGCAGAAACAGATACTATTGCTGAAGCAAAAGAAGATTTAGTAAGTATTGAAGTTGAAATGCAAGCTTTAAATACAGCTGTTGAATTAGAAATAGATCAAGCAGAAGCTATATTAAGAGTTGAGCTTGGCTCTAGTGTTGATAAAATGAGTTCAGCTGAAATAAAAAGAGATGTGTTTATGTTTGCTAGAACAAACCCTGTTTTATTTTTAGAACTTGTAAAAGATGAAAATGTAATGCTTAGAAATTTAGCTATTAAAGCTAAAGAAATGGGTGTTATAGTTTTATCACAAGATCAAAGAAACTTTACTTGGGGTTCAACTGGTAGAAAATTAATGGAAGTACCTTTTGATGAAAATCCATATAGCGCTTTTGCTTCATGGCTTAAAACTGATGAAGGTGTTGAAGTTTATAAATCAATACAAAAAAGAATAAACTAACAACTAATGATCACGGCCCTTTAATTAGGGCCTGTGATTATAATAAAATATAAAATGGCGATATCAGTAGATAATGTATACACTAAAGTATTATCAATACTTAATAAAGAGTCTAGAGGTTTTTTAACGCCTGGAGAGTTTAATAAAATAGGTTCACAAGTACAACTTGATTTACTTGATAAAGCTTTTTATGACTATAACAGAGCTATATTTAGACAAACTGCGGGTAGAGGCGGTGTTGGATACGCTGATATACCAAAAAAAATACAAGATAAAATCGATCCTTTTTATGCTAGCTCTAGCATAACATTAACTAGCGGTGTAGGAACTTTACCTACATTTTACAATATTATAAGTATATCTACAGATAGTAGATTAACTGATATAGAAAGAATAAATAAATCTAAATTAAGCTTTTTATTATCTTCACCATTAACCGCTCCATCAACAACTTTTCCAGTTTATTATATAACAGGTAGCACTATTACAGTTAATCCTACTAGTTTATCTAGTGTGCAAATAGATTATATATCTGTACCTAGCGATCCAGTTTGGGCAAACACTGTAGATGCTACTACTGGTGCTTTAACTTTTGACAGTGCTAACGCTGTTGATTTTACATTGCATCCATCAGAAGAAGTTGAATTAGTATTAGGTGTATTAAAATACGCTGGTGTTGTAATAAAAGATCCATCGGTATTACAAATGGCTAGCCAAGAAGATAACATTAAAACACAACTTGAAAATTAATATAAATGGGATTATTAGGAACAACTAGTGAACAAACGTATTACGAAGGCGATAATCTTGGTAATTATAGATATACTTCATTAACAAACATTGTTAATAACTTTATGATAGCTTATGTTGGTGATGGTAAGTTGATAGATCATGTTGCTAAATCTGATGTATTATTTCATGCTAAACGTGGTTTACAAGAGTTTAGTTATGATGTTTTAAGAACAGTAAAATCAATTGAAGTTGAGATGGGACCTTCATTATCATTAGCAATGCCACAAGATTATGTTAGTTACGTTAAACTTACATACATAGGTAGTGACGGTGTTAAAAGAATTATATATCCAACAACTTTAACTATAAATCCTGTACAGAATCCAGCTCAAGACGAAGATTATGAGTATATATATGACGATTCTGGTGATGTAATCGAAGGTGATTCATATACTGAAGAAAAGTGGAAAAACTTTGATACTGACAATATAACAGGTAATTTAGCATCAGAAGATGATTATTATATTGGTACTGATGAATATTTAAGCTATATTGGTGGTAGAAGATATGGTTTAGAGCCTGAGCATCAACAAATAAACGGTTATTTTACTATAAACGAAAGAACTGGTAGTTTTAATTTTAGCAGTGATTTATCTGGTAAAATAATAGTATTAGAGTATGTATCTGATAGCTTAGGTACTGATGCCGAAATGAAAGTACATAAATTTGCAGAAGAAGCTTTATACAAGCATATTGCTTTAGGCGTGTTATCTGCAAAAAGAAATATACCTGAGTATATAGTAAATAGATATAAAAAAGAAAGAAGAGCATCACTGAGAAACGCTAAGTTAAGATTATCTAAACTTAATTTAGAACAAATGGCTCAAATAATGAGAGGACAAAGTAAACGTATAAAAAATTAATAAATTATGCCTGAGATTAAAAATAATTTCATACAAGGTAAAATGAACAAAGATCTTGATGATCGACTTTTACCTAATGGACAATATAGAGACGCTCAGAACATAATAATAACAAAGTCTGATGATTCTGATGTAGGTGTTTTACAAAATGTAAAAGGTAATTTATTACCATATGAAAATAGTGTAAATATTATTGCTGGTAATCCTAAAGCAGAAGTTATAGGTGTTTATGTAGATAATCAAAAAGATAGAGTTTTTTATTTTGTTACAGATAGAAGCACAGGAGTTTTATCTGATTTAGTTGGACCTCCAGGTAGCACTGGTAATCCATTAGCTGAAGCTTCGTCTTTTCACGCAATATATTATTGGAGTCAATTAGACGGCAATGTTACGCCTAAAATAATAGTTAAAGGTAATTTTTTAAATTTTTCAAAAGATTATTTAATAACAGGTGTAAATATGGTAGATGATTTATTATTTTTTACAGATAATTTAAATCAACCTAGAAAAATAAATGTACAAAAAGCTATAGATAATCCAGCTTATTATATTGATGAGCAAAAAATAAGTGTTGGTAAGTTTGCGCCTTTTTATCCTATAAGATTATTAGATTCTACAAATAGCTCTACAATGTCTGAAGACTCTTCTATTGAGTCAGACTTTTTAAAAAATCAATTTGTAAGGTTTAGCTATAGATTTAAATATATTGATGGTGAATATTCAATTATGGCGCCTTTTACACAAGCTGTATTTATACCAAAAATATATCAAAACAACGCAACTGGTTTAACAAGAGCTCAAATAACTAAAATATTTGATACTTCTGAAGTTGAAGATATGGTTAATTTTATTAATAAAGTTGTTTTTAAAATACAATTACCATCTACAGCTTCAACAGTTATAGAAGATAATGCTATTGAAAAAATACAAATACTTTCAAGAGTTGACGGTGATTTATCAGTTAGAGTTATTGATGATATAGACGCTCAGTCTGCTTCAATATCTAGTGGTATACTAAATTATACATATAAATCATTTGAGCCGTTTAAAACGCTTCCAGAAGATCAAATAACAAGGGTTTTTGATAATGTACCTTTACGAGCTAAATCACAAGAAATAGTCGGTAATAGAGTTGTTTATGGTAATTATACTGAAAACAGAAACTTAAATAATACTGTAATAGATTTTGACGTAGATACATCTTTAAAAAATGATGTAACTAGTACTGAAGACGATTATTTATATAATGAATATAAATACCACTCAGTAAAACAAAGAAGAAAATATCAAATAGGTATTGTTTTATCTGATATATTTGGTAGACAAACACCTGTTTTATTACCACAAGCTACTTCAACAAAAACTTCTACAGAAAGATCATCTGTTTTTGTTCCAGCTAAAGATCCTTTAGTGTTTAGTTCAAAAGTTTGGGACGATTATGCTAATAATTCTACAAATACAACTAATTGGGGTGATGTATTAAGAATAATATTTAATCAACCAATATCTAACGTTTATAGTTCTAGTAATCCATATGGTTGGTATTCATACAGAATAGTTGTAAAACAACAAGAACAAGAGTATTATAATGTTTATACTACTGGTATGGCTAGACAAGCTACAAATATAGGTTTTATAAACTTAAACGGTGATAATGTTAATAAAATACCTAGAGATGTTACAGATGTGAGTAGAGAAACAGGTATTGCTGGTAGTGAAGCAAGAATATATCCAAAAGTTATAAACCACAACACGAGTACAGAATTTGCGTCTTTAATGTCAAACGGTGATTTATTTGATGTATTAGAAATAGGTACTCTTGCAGAATTTGGTTTTGACAACACTGCTACTGCTACTGAAACTAATTTTGTTGACGAAGATAGTGGGTTATTATTAGCTAAATTACCTGCTGATCAAACTAATTTTCCAGAAGTTGGATCTAGGCAAGGTAGAATAGCTGTTTTTGAAACAGAACCTTTTAATTCAAAGCTAGATATATTTTATGAAACATCTAGCGCTGGTTTAGTTTCAGATTTAAATACAGCTATAACAGCTTCTTTAACTGGTATAACTAGTATAACAGCTACACTGTTATTAAATTCAGGTGGAACAGGTTTAACAGAAGCGACTACAGCTGGTAGTTTAATAGCTGAAGTATTTGCAAATAATGATTCAGGTTTACAAAATGCAACTATAAATCTAGTTTCTGTTTTAGATTCTCAAGGTAACAACGTTACTAGTAGTTTTTCGTTTAACGATGGTGTTGATGATAATAAAATTAAAACAGTTGATGAGTTTTATTTTGGTTTAAACGGTGAAGTTTATTCGTTTAAATTTACAACTAATTTTGCAAGTGAAGACTTTACAGAAGTAATAGATATATCATTGCAAAACGTTATACCAACTATTACTTTAACTAATAACCCAATATTTATAGAAAATATAGATATACCTATCGGAACACTTATAGGTGTAGTAAAAGGTTCTAACGGTAGTGTTAAAGAAGGTTTTGAGTTTTCAGGATTAGAGTTTCAATTAGCTAATCAAACTAATAACGGTGGTAAATACGCTATATCTGCATCTGGTAATTTAACTAATATAACCGCGCTTACAGGTGGTCAATCAGACACGATAACTATAAAATTAATAGATTCAGACGGTATTACAGAACAAACTGCTACTTTAACAATAAATACAGGCAATGATCAATATAATCAATTTTATACATCTTCTGTAGGTTATAACAGCATTTCTGCAGCTCAAAACCAAGCAACAACTGAATTAAAATATCATACAGGCATTGGTAATACACCTATAGTTAATGATTTTGTATATAAATACTTTGTAAATCAAAATTTATATCAAGCTTTTGATACACAAGGTCAATTTTACACTATGAGTGAAAATCCTAGTAGTTCTGCAATATTATCTTTTAAAACAGATTCTACAGGTAAAGTTATTGAAATTAGCCCGCAGTAAACAAAGCGTTAAACATGTAATATAAAATAAATGGCTTATACACTAGAAATATCTTATTTTAACTCGGTTATTTTAAAACCAGATACTACTGTAGCTCAAGTACCAGCTAATAATTTAGATGGTACGCCTTTTACTATAACAGACGTTACTGCTCAATCAGGCGACTGGCACGTTGAAGAGTCAAGAATAAAAGGTGCTTTTAATGAAGACTCAATGGGTTTTGGTGTAAAAGCATTTATAACAGATGAAAATTATAAATTAAATCATAGGTTTAATGCTATGATTTATTCTGGTATATTTAATACTAAAACAAATGTTAATCAAACAAATGAATTTAGTACGGCTGAAGCTATAACAAGAGCTGTTGATGCAGCTGATGGCAGTATACAAAAGTTATATGCAGAAGATACTAATTTATTAATATTTCAAGAAGATAAGGTTAGTAGAGCGTTAATAGACAAAGACGCTATATTTACAGCCGAAGGACAAAGCTTAACAGTGTCAGGCGCTAAGGTTATAGGTCAAATAGTACCATATTCAGGTAGATTTGGTATAAGTAAAAATCCTGAAAGCTTTGCAGTATATAGTAATAGAAAATATTTTTCTGATAAAAATAGACGTAGTATAATAAGATTGTCGCAAGATGGTATAACACCTATATCTATGTTTGGTATGTCAGATTATTTTAAAGATAAACTAAGTATTGTTGATAATATTTTTGGCGTATTTGATGAACATCATAAAAAATACGTTATATGTTTAAAAGATTACAGCAATACTGAAAACAACGCTACAGTAAGTTTTGATGACGGTAATAATGGTTGGATAAGTTTTTATACTTATACACCTAATTTTGCTTTTAGTTTAAACTCTAAATATTATACATTTAATAATATTGATTTATACGAACATTATGCAAACGAAGCAAGAAATACTTTTTATGATCAAGCATATGTAAGTACTGTTGATTTAATAGCTAATCAAACACCTTCTATTGTTAAAAACTTTCACACAATAAATTATGAAGGTAGTTCTGGTTGGAAAATGAACTCATCTGTAACTGATTCATCAGACTCTGCTTTTGCTGTTTTGTCGGATGACACTGCAACTGTAGCTTCAACTATACCTGTAAACTTTGTTAGAAAAGAAGATAAATATTACGGGCATTTAAGAAATAATACTAGTACAAATATGACTGGACAAGTTGTAGGTATAGATGTATCTGGTATAAAAGGATTTTTTACAAAAGTACAATTAGAAAACAATAAAACAACTGCTGTTGAACTATTTTCAGTTTCACATGAAGCAGTGTTTTCATCAAATTAAAATTAAAAATGGGATTATTTACTAATAAAGCTGCTAAAAAAGCAGAAAAATTAATGAGCGAAGCTAGAACTAGATTAGATGACGTTTTAGCTAGTAGACAAGCTATTATAAATCCTTATGCTGGTGTTACTGATTTAAGCGGTTTAATTAGTAATCCATTTGCTAATTTACAAGTTGCAACAGAAGCAGCTGATTTTCAAGCAGAGGAAGCAGATTTATCATTAGCTAGTACACTAGATACATTAAGAGCTACTGGCGCAGGTGCTGGTGGTGCTACTGCCTTAGCGCAAGAAGCTGCAAGATCAAAAAGAGGTGTAGCTGCTAGTATAGCACAGCAAGAAGCTCAAAACGAAAGATTAAGAGCACAAGGTGAAGCACAAGCTCAACAAAGAAGAATAGCAGAGCAACAAAGATTACAACAAGCAGATATTTTAGGTGCTACTTATCAATTTGAAGCACAAGAAGACAGAACAGTTGCTGACTTATCTAGAGCTTCGGCTATGCTTCAAGGTGCTAGTCAACAATATATGGACGCAAGAGCTAGCGGAGGTATATTAGGAGGCGCATTTAAAGCATTTGCAGGTGGCCTTGGTCAATCAATTGGCGCGGGAGTATAGGGGCCGGTGATAATTCCGTAAGTCTAAACTCAGGAAATAATCCATTTTCTAACTATGAAATAGGAGATTACTCATTAAATAATTAAAATAATATGGCATTACCAGTTATAAAAGCAAAATCATATAATTATGGATCATACTCTAATCCAAAACAGGTTAGATTTAGACCAGGTATAGGCGAGCAAATAGGCCAACAATTTGGCGCTGGCTTAGCCCAAGGTATGCAGCAAAGAAGAGCTGAGAAAAAAGAACAAGAAAGATTATCTTCATTACAAGAAATGCAAGATGCTAAAGATAGATTAGCTGCTGAAAATAAGTTTATAGAAGAAAATGCTCAAAATTATTATGAGGTTTATGGTAAAGAAAACTCTTATAGTTTTAGTGAGTTTATGAAAGATAATATAACTTATCCTGATGATAGTGTTGACATGAAATTTAATAAAAAAATTAATAGAGAAAACTTATTAAACGTTGGTAATGCTATAAATACACTTGAAAATGATAATATTAATTATAGTGATCCAAACACATTAGATGGTTTAAGTAGAGAAGATTTTCAAAACGCAGCTGATAAACATAAAATAAAAAATGGAGCTTTAATAGTTAGATTAGATAATTCTACTAATCCACCAAAAGCTAAGTTTTTTTTACCTGAGTTTGATTTTTCAAAATCTGTATCAGATGTTGACGCGGTAAAAGAAAGAGAAATAGATATAATGTCTGTTTTTAACTATAAAGCTACGCCAAAATATAATTCAAATATTTTATCTGATAAAAAATACGGTTTAACAAACGAAGATAATTTAAAAAAATTACCGCTAGAATATGTTAAGCAAGAGATAAAATTAAGTGGCGATGGTGTAAATGGTAGATTATACGAAGTTCTTGATGCTGACAGGTTGTTTGATGATCCAAACATAAACTTTGCACCTGGAGTTAACGCTGTTGTAAATGATTACGGTAAATCTATATGGGTTGATAAAATGGGTAATTCAACAGGTAGTTATACTGGAAGTGAAGAGCAAAAAAAATCAATAAGAGAAGTTGTTGAAAAAGATGTAAAAAACAAAATAGGTAACTTTAGATTAAGTAGTACTAAATACACTGTACCTAAAGACGAAACTACTGGTAAAATAGTTGGTGAAGAAATAGATAATATTTATAATCTTTTAAAAACTAAATCAGGTATAAACACATTGTTAAAAGATTTAACTTACGGTCCAGCTAATAATAGAAAACCAATACTAGATGTTGATGTTCCAGAAACAATATCGTTTTTAACTGGTGATAGTAATATAATAAATTTAAATCTTTATCAAGGTAGAAAAGGAGATGAAATTTTTGAAAAACCAACACCTGTTAACTTAAAAGATAAAGATCAATTTAAAAAATTATTAGAATTAACAGACGCTTTTGGTAGAGGTGAAGAAAATATTGATGCAATAATGGCTCAATACGATAATTATATAAAGTAATATGGCAGATATTAATGAACTAAGAGATCTTGCAAATCAATTAAGATTTGAAGAAAATCTTAGTACTTCTCAAGTTCAAAGAGATCCTAGATACATTGCTAAACAAAAAGAAATTGATGAGCAAAGAGAGCAACAATTAGATGAAAAAGCTAATATTGAAGCTAAAAATCTTTTTAATGTTGTTAATAATATAGATAATGATAAGATTAAGTCTAGCGTTGCTAATGAATATTTTGATTTAAATAATTTAGAAAGTAGAGATGAATCTACAAAAGTTTATAGAACTCTTAAAACTGGTGAAACAAGATTTGATAGTAAGTTTGAACCTAAATATAAATCAGATGAAGAATATGATGATTATTTAAAAAGTTTTTACACAGACAGGTATAACGACTATATTTTATTTAAAGATAAAAACGAACTTGTTAAAAACGAACAAACAGATTTATTAAGTAATAAATATAAATTTGAGCAAAAAAATAAAAACATAGAGCAATATTTAAGAAGTGTTGATAAAGATGTAAGAGATAAAATTGATATTGAAGATTTAACTGGTTTTAATAGTTTTGAGCAAGGTGATAAATTTATTAAAGATCAAAGTAATTTATATAAAAATTCTGTAGAAGAAAATAATAAAAATTATTTAACATATAAAAATGATGTTAAAGCTTTTTCTGATAAAATAGACGTTATTGATAAAGAGCTATTAAAAGTATCTCGTGGTGATTTTGAAATAGATGCTCTTGACTCACCTAAAGCAATAGAGCGATTTAATAAACTAATTACTGATAGAAACCAATTAATATCTGAATATCAACCACCTTTAACAGAAATATTTAATGATATAAAATCTCAAAGTGAATCTTTAGATTTTATGCTTCAAAATATTAAAAACAAAAATAGCCAACTAAATGACGCTGCTATAATAGCAAATGCTTTAGGCAAAGACTATAGTTTAAGCGCTAGATCAGCTCAATCTTTTGAAGAGTTTTTTTTAGGTGGCGCGGCTGAGTTTGCTGGACTAACAAGTAAAGTTTTAACTAAAATGTTACAAAAAACAGGTGGTGGTAGCTTGCCTGGTCAAATAATAAGTAAAGGATTAGATTATATAGATAATTTAACTGAAGGCGAAGTTGATCAAATGTTTGATATGGTTGGTAATTATGCTTTAAATCATGCTACTAATTATAATGAAAGATTAGCTAAAAAAAGAGAAGTTAATTTACCGGCACCTATAACTTTAGATGATATTGGTAATAACAAAATAGGTTATGGTGATTGGTTTGGAGAAGCTTTTGCTAACAATAGTCCTTCTATATTAATAGGTACTTTAGGCGCTGGAGCCGCCGCTGCTAGTAGAGTTGTGCTAAGTAAAGCCGCTAACAAAACTAGATCATTAGTATTATCACCTAAATATATAAGTTCAATTACTTTAAATGCAAAGAAAAAAGCTTTAAAATACAACAGGCTTGCTATGGACACTACAATAGGTTCTTTTTTTGTAGGTGAAACAGGTGATGCAGCAACAGATATGGAGCTTAGAGAAAGAACAGCTTTAGATATATTGCCAGAAAAAAGAAAACAATTATTTGTAGCTTCAGCAAATCCTAATAGTTTTGAAGCTAAAAATTTAAGTCAACAAATAAAAGATTTAGAAAGAATAAGTAGTTATTCATTGGCTCAAAAAGCATTAACTTCATATGGATCAGGTGGTTTTGCTGCTGCTTTTGAAAGATTACCATTAAAGTTTTTACAAGAAGCTAGTCAGTATGGCTTAAAGTTTGGTCCTAATCAATTTAAAAAAGAAATTTATGGTAATATACCTAATTTTAGTTTAAATTTATTAGGTAATGTTGGTAAAGAAGGTGGTAAAGTATTATTAAGAGGTGGTACAATAGAGCAACTAGAAGAATTAGGCACTGAAGCATCACATAATGCTTTAGATATATTTGTTTTAGGTGAAAACAAAAGTATGTTAAGCGGTATTGATAAAGAGTTTTTTGCTAACAACTTTGTGACTATTGGTGCTATTACTGCTCCTAAAGTTGCAATGAATATGCAACAAGCTTTAGCTAATGAGTTTACTATACGAGATGAAGTTTTAAATCAAAGAAAACTAAGATTAGAACTAGATAATATAAGAGTAGATATTAAAAACTCTGAAGGTCAAGAGCTTCTTGATAAAAGAAAAAGAAAAAACGAAATACTTCAAGAGCTAGCACTTGTTAACGCGACTTCTATACAAAAGTTAAACTCAATGACTAGCGAACAAATAGAAGAAGCAGCCGACATAAAAAGGCAGATGAGAGAGCTAGATAAATTAGCTGGTAGAATAGCTAGAGCTGGTCAAACTGGTGCTAACGCAAATACTGAAATTGAAAGAATTACAAAAGAATATAATTTTTTAGAAGAAAAGCTAGAAACATTATTATCAAGCAAAAAAAATAAAGTTAGAAAAACAATAGATGATTTTAAAAAAGAATATGCCAACAAGCTTGGTTTTGAAGTAAAATCTGGGCCCGACGCTGCTTATCATTTAGGTTTATATGATTTTTATAAAGATGCTGCTAAAATAATGTTGCCTGAAAATGGTGAATATATTGAATACACAGACGGCGAGTTAACACAGATGCAACCAGGTGCTAATGTAGGTTTTAATTTAACTAATTTTGAATCTATAGAAAATAAATTAAAAGAAAAAGGTATTGATCAAGCTACAATAAATGCTATAAAAGTTGAGTTTAGCAAAGGTGCAAATGCTGCTCAAGCAGGTAACAATATTATAATTAATGAAAAAGCTTTAATAAAAAACATACTAGAAGGTGCTAGAGGTGATGCAAAATACGCCGCGATAGCACCGCTAGAAGAATTATCACACATAAGAAATAGAGCATACGGACTTGTTGATAAAGACGGTCAAATGACTGAAAAAAGTAAAAAAGCAGTAGAAGAAGCTGTAAAAGTACTTAATGAAAAGAAAGAGTTAAATAAAATAAAAGAAGACGATTACAACGCTTTAATAAGAAGATTAAATGCTTATGAAGGTGATTCTGAAGAAATATTAGAACAAATTAAGAACGCTGTAGTTTTAGGTTTATTAGATATTTCTGATATAGAAACTATGTATGGTTTTCAAGATTTTGTTAGAGGTTTTATTGGTGATGTATTTGGTGAGTATAGCTGGATGTTTGATTTAAGTGATTCTAATGATGTATTTAGGTTTGCTAAAAACTTTAAAAGACAAGTAGAAAGACAACAAGTTGTAGCTTCAGCACCAGAAGAGCAAGAAGAAGCAAAGTTGTCTAAACCTGTAGGTGATCAAATAAAAGCTTTAGTACCACCAGGTACTACTAAACAACAATATGATACTCAAGTAATAGGCGATGTATATAATGATTTAGTTGTTGGTAATACATTAAATGGATTAATTAGAGGTCAATTAAACAAGTTTGGTGTTACTGGTGATAATGTATTTGGTAAACCTATAAACAACTTTGTAGAAGACGTTAAACAACAGTTGTTTGAAAGAAGTTTAACTAGGTTTAATCCTGAAACAAACGATGATTTAGGTGGTTTTGTTGTTAGTGAGTTGCAACAGTTTAGAATAGGTGATGTAGTTAATAGATATAGAAGAGAACAAGCTGGTAGTTTAGATATACAAGCTGGTGAAACTGGTTCCATAAGAACACCTATGGCTGATGAAATTGATTTAGATGCAGAAACAACAGAAGCTCCAATATCAGAGTTAAAACAAGGTTTAAGGGTTGATGGTCAACAATTCGTTGATCAAAAACTAGAAGATGAAATAGAGGGTAATACTATTGAAATAGTTGAAAGCGTTACACCTGAAACTAACGATAAAGATTTTAAAACGTTTGTTAAAGATGCAGCACAACAAAAATCATTTAAATCTGTTAAAGGTAAGTTAAAAAACTTTGATAAGTTTTTAGAAGATAATATTAATGTTTTATTTGGTAGCAATAATCTACCTATAGCTACACTTGTAGCAATGGAGCGTAGAACACCAGCTGCTAATAGAATATTTACAGGTGAACCTACTAGATTAACTACACAAGCGCAAATAGATAAAGCTATTGATGAAGGTGATTTTTATGTAGAAAACGAAAAGCAAGGGCCATCAAAATACCCTAGAAAAAAACCTACTATAGAACAAGTTAAAAAGTTTTTCTTTGATGTAGGCGCTAGTACTAAAGGAACTAGAAAAGATGGTTTGGTAAACGCTATATCATTTAGTTTATTTAGAGATATAGTACCTAGCGTAATGAATAGAGCTAATATTGTACAAGAAGATATAGCTAAAGTTTCTGAAAAATTAATAGTTGATCCTACAACAAAATTTAGTAAAGCAGTTGGAGATATAATAAATATAAGAAGTTTGTTTGAGCTAGAAACTAACGGTATAGATAAGCTTTTAGATTTATATGGTCAAAACTCTACATTTGATATTAAAAGCGACACTGGTAGAGCTGAATTTATAGAGTTTGTTAAAAGTGATTTATTACCTTTAATGCCTAAAGAGTTTTGGTTTAACTATGATAAAGACGGTAATGTAACTAGCTCTGTATTCACCTATACTAATAAAAATTATGGTTTAAGCATGTCTAAAGACAACGAAGCTGAATCTTATAATAAATTTAAAGATGAAATATTTACAATAGGTAAAGATTTTACAAATTTTGGAAAACCTATACAAGGTGTTGATTGGACTTTAACTAAAAACTACACTACAATATTTGGTAAAAAAGGTAATTTTGTAGATAAAATACAACAAGGTATTAAAAATGGCGATATAGATAAATGGAATAATAATGTAGCAGTAATACATAAAGAAATGTGGAGTCGATTTAATGATGTTATTTCTAAAAATAAAGATGGTGTAATTTCAGGAGGTATTGGAACATATTTAAAACTAGTTGCAAACGATCCTCAAGCTTGGCACAGGCTTGGTGCTCAAATAGCTGGTTATTCTAGTAAAATAACAAGTAGAGAAGGTGGTAAAAATGAAAACATAGAGTTTGAACACGCTATGCCTGCTACCGCAGCTTATTTATATTTAATGGATAGCGCTTTATCAGACTCTGACTTTAATACTTCTTATGATTTAATTATTAAAAACTATAAGTTAATAGTTTTAGATAAAGCTATGGACGATAAGCTTAAAAACGCTAGAACTAAAAAAGGTTATAGTTTACAGAGACGTATGCCAGATGACTGGAGTGTAATAGAAGGTAATTGGTGGCAAAGATATTTTAACGATATTGTATATACTCAAAAAGGTGGTATAGATCCTAACTCAATAATAGGTTTAGAAGGTAAAACTTTTGCAGAAACTTTTAATATTGATGCGGCTGGTAGATCAACAAATAAAAATATAGAAACTAGTAAAGAAAAAGCTTTTAATAAAAATCCTAAATCAAAATTTAGCAAAGCGATTAATAATGATGGTTTGTTAAACGATTTAAATAACTATGATAAAGCTTTACGTAATGCTAGAAACTTAAACGCGCCTAAAAAAGGTATAAGTATATTTGATTTTGACGATACACTAGCTACTAGTAAAAGTAAAGTTATAGTTACTGTTGATGGTAAAACTAAAAAAATAACACCTGCTGAGTTTGCAAAACAGCATAGTAAATTAGAAGAACAAGGCGCTGAGTTTGATTTTAGCGAGTTTAACAAAGTTGTTGATGGTAAGCCTGGGCCGCTTGCTGCTAAACTTAAAAAAGCTATTGACAAGTTTGGCAATAAAGATGTATTTGTTTTAACAGCAAGGCCACAAGCATCTGCTCAAGCTATATACGACTTTTTAAAAGGTATTGGTTTAGAAGTACCATTAGAAAATATAACTGGTTTAGAAGACGGTACACCACAGGCAAAAGCTAATTGGGTTGTTGGTAAAGCAGCTGAAGGTTATAATGATTTTTATTTTACAGATGATGTGTATAAAAATGTAAAAGCAGTTCAAGATGTTTTAGAGGTTTTAGATGTTAAATCAAAAACTAGACTAGCATATAGTGATAGAGTTAAAAAACTAGATAAAGATTTTAATGATATATTAGAGGCTAAAACAGGTATTGCTTCAGAAAAAGAATATAGTCTAGCTAAAGCTCAAGTAGTAGGTGCTGGTAAAGGTAGATACGAGTTTTTTGTACCGCCATCAGCAGAAGATTTTGTAGGATTATTATATAAGTTTTTAGCTAAAGGTAAATTAGGTGATAATCAAATGGCTTGGTTTAAAAAGAATTTACTTGATCCTTATGCTACAGCTATGGGTAACATATCAAGAGAAAGAACAGCTTTAATGAACGATTACAAAGCGCTTAAAAAACAACTAGGTATTGTTCCAAAAAACTTACGTAAAAAAATGCCTGGCGAAAACTTTACCAATGAGCAAGCATTAAGAGTTTATGTTTGGAATAAACAAGGTATGGATGTACCTGGATTAAGTAAAACAGATTTAAAAGAACTTAGTGATTATATTGAAAATAATACTGAGTTAAAAGTATTTGGTGATCAATTAATAAGTATACATAAAGCAGACGGGTATCCTAAGCCAGCTGTAAATTGGTTATCTGGTACTATAAGTACAGATATAATAGAAGGTTTAAATACTATATCTAGACCTAAACATTTACAACAGTGGCAACAAAACGTTGATATAATATTTTCAGAAAAAAATCTTAATAAAATTGAAGCTGCATATGGCAAGCCTTTGAGAGAAGCTTTAGAAAATATATTAAAGCGTATGAAAACAGGTAAAAACAGAGGTTTTACAGGTGATAGCATAACAGGAAGGTTCACTGATTGGTTAACTGGTTCTATTGGTGCTATTATGTTCTTTAATACAAGATCTGCTTTGCTTCAAACAATATCTACTATAAACTTTATTAACTATAGTGATAATGACATTTTTAAAGCTAGTAAAGCATTCGCTAATCAAAAACAATATTGGAAAGATTTTATATTTTTAATGAACTCTGATTTTTTAGTTGATAGACGTAGAGGTTTGAGATTTAATGTAAATGAAAATGATATAGCTAATATGGCTAATGAAGGTGGTCCGAGAGGTATTGTAAATAAAATGTTAGAGCTTGGATTTTTACCTACGCAAATAGCAGATAGTTTTGCTATTGCCGCAGGTGGTGCTACTTTTTATAGAAATAGATTTAATACTTATAAAAAACAAGGTTTATCTGATCAACAAGCTCAAGAAAAAGCTTTTCAAGATTTTAGAGAAACAGCAGAAGAGTCGCAGCAGTCTAGTAGACCAGATCGTATATCACAGCAACAAGCTGGTCCACTTGGTAGAATAATATTGGCTTTTCAAAATGTAACAATGCAGTTTAATAGAATTGGTAAGAAAAACTTTTTAGATTTAAAAAATGGTAGAAGAGTTATAAAAGCTGATGGAACTTATCATACATTAAATAAAAGTAGGCAAATACAATTAAGTAAAATAGGTTATTATTTTGTTGTACAAAACTTAATATTTAACGCATTGCAACAAGCTGTATTTGCTATTGCATTTGGTGATACAGATGATGAAGAAGATACAGAAAAATATTTTAATATAGTTAATGGTATGATAGATTCTATATTAAGAGGTACTGGTATATTTGGAGGCGTGCTTTCAGTAATTAAAAATTCTGCAATAAGAATACAAAAAGAATCTGAAAAACCTAATCCTAAATATGAAAAAGTAGGCTATGAAATAACTAGATTATCACCACCTATTTCTTCTAAATTATCTAAAATAAATAGCGCTGCTAGATCTTTTCAATGGGAAAAAGAAGAAATGCGTGAAAAAGGTTTTTCAATAGATAATCCAGCGTTAATGGCTGGAGCACAAGTAGTAACAGCTGCTTCTAATGTGCCGCTTGATAGATTAGTTAGAAAAGCAAATAATATATCTAAAGCTACAAATAATGATTTAGAAACTTGGCAAAGAATAGCGTTATTAGGCGGTTGGCAAGACTGGGAGTTAGGTATAGATGATGAACCTAAAAAATCAAAAGAAAAAGTAAAATTTGGAGAAACAAGAGAAATAAAAAGAACTAAAATAAAAAGAAGAAAAATAAATTAATGAAAAAATTAGCGGTAGTATTATTTTTTACGTTGAGTATTACTAACGCACAAATACAAGATGACAAAAAGCTACATTTTGCAGCAGGCGCATTAGCTAGCGCTGTCGGATATGAATATGTGTATAGCAAAACCGAAGATAAAAAACAAGCTTTAGCAGCTGGAATATTAACATCTCTAGTTGCTGGTATAGGTAAAGAAGTATATGACTCTTTTCAACCTAAAAATAAATTTGATCAACATGACATAGCTGCTACTGTACTTGGCGGCGTGACTGTTAGCTTTACAATAAAACTTAATTTAATAAATTTTGGTAAAGAAGCAAAAAACAAAAAAAGAAAAAAACAAAAAAAATGAAAAATGAAAAAAATATTATTTGTCCTATTTGCGGCTGTATTTGCGGTATCTGCTAATGCACAGGAAAAAGAAAAAGGTAAATTTTTTAAATCTATTTATGACGAGCTATTTAAATATGGTACGTTATATGTAGCAGGTGATATAAAAAATCCTAGAGAAAACCCAAAAGATTATTTTGTAAGAACAAATCCAGATGGTAACTTATATACACCACCCGTTGTTGTTGACGGTACAGACTACTATGACTTTGATTATCGTTATGGTTTTGGTATTAGAAAGATCGCAAGGTTTGATTATGAAAGAAAAGCTAAAGAATATTACAACGGGACTGAATCTAACGTAGCTATGACAGCTCCTAATTCATCTATTAAGGGTTTGGAATATGTATTTCATACTGAAAAAGAAAGATCAAGAGATGAGATATTTAAAAATCACCGTTATTTTGTAAAACACAGTGGTAAATACCATATGGTAAAGCTTGAAAGTAGAGCGCAAGGTAAAGTTGATTTTAAATATAAATCAGCAGAAGTTAGAGCTAAATTACCTATTGGTAAAAAGTTTAGCTTATCAGCAGGTGCTATGTATCGTACTCATGAAAGAGCTTATGGATATAATCCAATTGAAATATGGTTAAATGAAACAAACGAAAATGGTTGGCCAGTTAATTACTGGTATCAATTAGGTTACCAATATGGTTATACTGATCAATGGGTTACTATTAATATTGATGGTGAAGAAGTATTTGATTACTATTGGTATGATCCACAAGGAAACACAGTGGCTTATACTGATTTACAGTTCCGTGACACTATATTTGAGTCATTGATTAATCGTTATAATAACGAGCAATGGGATTTATTAGATCCATTTGGTGTGGTGTCACCTGTTGTCGGTTTTGACTTTTATCATTATAAGTCAAACTTCTGGCTTCATGCGTATGGTTCTTATTTATTACCATATCATAAGTATGTTGAAGGTGATGTTGATTTTAGTTATTTAAATAGAAATAACTGGGGCTTAGGTGGATTAAAACAAGACTCGGAGCTTGAGCAATGGGAAGACTTTCAAGCTGGTATAAACTTTGGTTGGAAATTAAACAGATCTATCGGTGTATTCTTTGAAGGTGAATATACTAAGTTCTGGGATAGTAGAATATATAACGGATCTGTAGGATTCAACATAACACTTAGATAAAATGGCACAACAAATAGGTGAAGATACTAAAATAACATTAGATTTAAAAACAATAGGATTAATTATTGGTGGTGTAGTAGCATTAGCAAGTATGTATTTTGTAATGCAAGCAGATATAGCTCTTGCTAAAGAACTACCAGCACCAGTTATTGATAGAGTAGAATATGATTTAAAAGATGAATTAATTCGTCAAACAATTATGGATACTCAAGATGATGTTGAAGAAATAAAAGAAACTATTGATAAAATAGATCAAAGGTTGTATGATATACAAAGTAAACAAAGATAGTATGAAATACTTAAATATAATTTTACTATTAATTAGTTTTAATTCATTTGGACAAGAGTTTATTACAGATGATAATTTTGATAGTAAAATAAATCAGAAACAAGCGTTTGGTGATGATCAAACAAAACCTGTTATTGTAGAGTTTTACGCTAAGTTTAACGATGCTAATAAGTTTGATGATTGGGATAAATTGCAAAACGTTGTTTATTATAGAGCAGATATAGCTACGTGCCCAACTGCTAAAAAAAAATATAAGGTACGTATGGCGCCGACATTAATTATATTTAAAGACGGTATAAAAGAAATCGTTTTTAAAGCTGGACTAGATTTAATGTTACCGGCAGAGTTAAATGAAATACAAGAAGCAGTTAATGAGGTAAGTACTGCTAGCCAATTTTAATGAAAAAGAAAAAATTAAATAGTACAAATCCTAAATATTATCTAGTAAAAGAAGAAGAGGTAAGAGAAAGAAAAGATTTAATAGCTACAATACGTAAAAGTGGAAAGCGAGAGATAAAAGTATACGCTGTATTTAGCGAAATAGAATAATATGAAAATAAGTGATCACATAACTTATGCTGAAGCAATACACTCACAAACTGCTAAGCGTAAAGGTATAGACAATACACCTAATCCAAATCAAATAGAAGCTATGAAGTTATTAGCTGAAAAAGTATTTGAACCTTTACGCAAATGGGTTGGTGGACCAATAAAGGTTAATTCATTTTTTAGATCACCAGAGCTTAACACAGCTATAGGTGGATCAAAAACTTCTCAACATTGTAAAGGCCAAGCAATTGATATTGATGATGTATATGGCTATAAAACAAACTCAGAGATGTATCATTGGATAAAAGAAAACTTATCGTTTGATCAAATGATATGGGAGTTTGGCACTGATACACA
>CAACVD010000109.1_pt1 | contig 29754 bp, 17 predicted proteins | sample 2381771 | NCBI WGS metagenome assembly CAACVD01 (sample SAMEA5211965, study PRJEB30684) | marine metagenome | biome: Marine; feature: Epipelagic; material: Water | collected 2015-10-15 | depth 15 m
TGCGGCCACTGGAAGCACTGATGTATTTGCAGGTTAAATATAAAAAATGGCAGTAATATCTTACAAAGATAACAAACGTACAACAAGAACCACACAAGCATCGCAGGTGTTCAAAGGATTTTCTACACAGGGCAGAGAATTTTTGGACTCAAAGTTGTATGATATTGAATTGGTAAAACAGGATCTATTAAATCATTTCAACATCCGAAAGGGGGAAAAGTTAGAAAATCCAGAATTTGGCACCGACATATGGAACTATCTGTTCGATCCATTGGATGATGAAACAAAAAACGCTGTAATTAGTGATGTTGAATCAGTTGTAAACTATGATCCTCGAGTCACACTCGATCAAATTGAAGTGCAAGAATTTGAACAAGGGTTGTCTGTAAAAATGACTGTTTTATACATTGGTTACGCTATTGGTGAGACCATCAATCTGCTATTCGATTCCGAACAAGGTTTATTGCAAGGCCCGGGACAATTTTTCAGTGCTTCCTCCGGAAGTTATTAAGTAGTCATATTTAGATTGCTATAAATATTCAATATGGCATCCACCACGAGACAAAATACTCTATTGGCCAACACAGTGTGGCAAAAACTGTACAGGACTTTTAAACAAGCTGACTTCAAGTCATATGACTTTGACACCATAAGACGTACACTTATTGATTACCTACAGTTGAATTACCCAGAGTCCTTCAATGACTTTATAGAATCTTCAGAGTATGTGGCACTCATTGACATGATTGCCTACGTGGCACAATCTATTTCATACAGGGTTGATCTAAATGCAAGGGAAAATTTTATTGATCTTGCTGAACGTAAAGAATCAGTGTTACGTCTTGCAAGATTGATATCATATCAGTCACAGCGTAACACAGCAGGATCAGGCTTTTTAAAAATTTTATCTGTTACAACAACACAAGATGTTTTTGATTCCAATGGACAGAACATAGCCAATACTCCTATACTTTGGAACGATCTTACAAACGACAATTGGGAAGATCAATTTAATGCAGTGCTTAATGCCGCACTGCCAAGAAACCAGTTTATAAACAAGCCAGAACTTAGTGCAACCATATCTGGCATTGCATCACAACTATACCGAATAAATGGGGCTAATCTTGATGTGCCAATTGTTCCCTTCAGTGAAAACATAAATGGCATCAACATGCCTTTCGAAATAGTTCCTTGTTCATTTGCAAATGAAAGTTTCATATATGAAGAAGCACCAATTCCTGGCAACTCCATCACATTACTATACAGAAATGACACAAGAGGTTTTGGATCAAACAACACAGGATACTTTTTCCATTTCAGGCAAGGATCACTTAATTCTCAGGATTTTAGTATCACCAACACAGCGCCGAACACAGTGGTGTCTATTCAAGAAAACAATATTAATAACGATGATGTGTTTTTATACAAACTTGATCAAAATGGAATCATAGATCAACGTTGGACCAAAGTTCCTGCCATTGTAGGCAACAACATAATTTACAATCAATTAGCAAACAACATATTGAACCAATTTGCAGTTGTAACCAAGACAAACGATCAAATCGATCTTGTGTTTTCAGATGGAGTATATGGCACCTTGCCACAAGGAAACTTTAGATGTTATTTCCGACAAAGCAATGGTTTGACCTACAATATTAACACCACAGACATGCAGAACATACAAGTGTCCTTAGATTATGTCAGCAAAAATGGACAAACCAACACACTTACTTTTTCCGCAAGTTTACAAAGTAGTGTAACCAACGCCGCAAGATCGCAGTCTGTACAAGAAATCAAAACACAAGCCCCTCAAAGTTATTACACAAACGATAGAGCTATATCTGCAGAAGACTATCAAATTTTGCCTTTGACAAAAAACCAATCTATTGCAAAAGTTAAATCACAAGTTAGATCTTCTTCTGGCGTGTCAAGATTTTTAGATGTGTTAGATCCAACAGGAGTTTATTCTCCAGTAAATGTTGTATCAGATGATGGTTATCTATATCAAGAAGAAGGCACACAAACTTTTGATTTCCAATTCACAACTAGGGATGATGTTGAAAAAATAATAAACACCACACTGGCAGATGCATTTACATCGCCTGCATTGAAACAATACTATTATAAAAATTATGGACGTATTACAGCACCAGCATCAATTACATGGAACAAAAGCACACAAACCACTAATCAAGTGACTGGTTATTTTAAAGACACTGGCCCGGTGAGTGTTGGCACAAGCGTAACAACAAATTTAAAATTTGTCACAAAAGGAGCGTTATTAAAATTTACACCAGTGTCCGGATCACACTTTATGCCACAGTCTGGCACAGTGATGACTGGTGCAGGAGGGCATCCAGGATCTGCTGATGTTATTTGGAGTAAAGTTGTATCAGTTGATGGAGATGGATCAAATGGTGGACTGGGAAACTTGTCAGATGGCACAGGACCAATAGTTTTAAATGATCTTGTTCCTACAGCTGGCATATTAAGCGAAATAATACCAAACTTTGTTGATAATATTACTGCTACACTATCAGATTCTATCATTGACAATGTTGTTGAATACAAAGACTTTGGTATTTCATATAATACAAGCAGTGAAACTTGGTCCATTGTTAGCGAAGATAACCTTGGCAGTGGTACATTTGATCTTAGTCAGCAGGGCGACACCAGCGGTGCAAATCTAGATAATAGTTGGTTGTTTAAGTTTGAAACAAATGGCGTAAGTTACACCGTGACTTATAGATCATCAGAATACATTTTTGAGTCAGCAACAAAAAATAAGTTTTATTTTGATCCAAATGCAAAAATTGTTGATCCAAAAACAGGCACAACAATAAAGGACAAAATAAGAATTGTTAAAAGTAACACAGGGCCTGATTTTGCAACAAGTCTCACATATGATTATGATTGGCAAATAGTGGGCAATGTTACAGGCACAGATGGATACAATGACACAAGAAAAGTGAAAGTTGGCTTTTTTGATTCTGATGATGATGGCGTCATCGACAATCCAGACCTTTTTACAACGATAGTTTCACCAACTACAGATGTAAAAGACAAATACGTATTCTTTGAGACTGTGACAGTAAATGGCTTTGATCAAGAAAATGTTATAAGTCAAACAAATTTTTATGTTACAAGTCTTTCTACGGATATTACAGATTTTTCTGTATATCCAGACAACCAATTATTTTATTTTCACTCTACAGATACTTTTACCCAATATGATAGCACCACCGACACAACATCAACACCAACACAATACAAAGCAAAATTAGGTAGGCAAGATCTAATATACAATTATAGTCACGGTGCAAATAGGAATCGAAGAATAGATCCTAGTGTATCAAATATTATTGACTTATATGTTATTACAAAATCATACGACGAATCATTACGCACATGGTTGAGAAACAACCAATCTACGACCAAGCCTGATGCTCCAACAATATTTTCATTAGAAGATCAGTATCTTGCAACTTTAGATGGATTGAAGTCAGTAAGCGATGAGATAATATTCAATCCTGGACAGTATTCATTACTTTTTGGTCCTGGGGCAAACGCAAATTTACAGGCACAGTTTAAGGTGGTCAAAAATCCATTAACCACAGTCAGTGATAATCAAATTAAATCTAATGTAATTGCGGCAATAAATGATTATTTTAGGATTGACTTTTGGGACTTTGGCGATACGTTTTACTTTACAGAATTAGCGGCGTACATACACAACCAACTAGCGCCTGACCTACTAAGTGTTGTGATCGTACCTGCTCAGACCGCCTCTGGTTTTGGATCATTGTTCCAAGTATTTGCAGAAGACAATGAAATCTTTATATCATCAGCAACAGTGGATAACGTTGAAGTAATTAACTCTCTAAGTGCAGAAAAATTAAAAGCAACTGGTACAGTGGTTACAAGTGCTGATGTGGCCTCAACAACCACCGCTGGCACAGTAGCAACCACTAGCACGGCTTCGACATCAACCAGTACTTCAACCAGCACTGGCACAACCACCACAACAACATCGACGTCATCTAGTGGAGGCTATTATTAATGAGTAAGTCAACTAGATCAAGTTCAAAATTATTACCTGAAATTTTCCAAACAGAAAAAAATAAAAGGTTTATCAACTCTACATTAGATCAGCTTATCGAACCAAGTGTGCTTGAAAGACTTAGTGCATACGTAGGACAAAAGTATCGTCCTTCTTACAAAACTTCTGATGTATATGTTGATGAGTCAACAGATCAAAGACAAAGTTATCAACTTGAACCGACTGTGGCATACAAATCGGATGGAAAAACAGTTGATTTTGCATCACAATACATCGACGCTGTAAATGAAGTTGCGGCACAGGGCGGATCTTCACTCAAACATGATAGACTTTGGGAACAAGAATCATATGCATATGCACCACCAATTGACCATGACAAGTTTGTGAACTACAGACAGTACTATTGGATATCAAACAATCTTACTCCTATCACCTTGGTGCTTGGATCTGGAACTACCTCAACTATAGGTGTTACCAACAATGCACAGGGTGCCTACGTGTTTTCTAATAAAGTAAATCAGGATAATCCCGACATAATTGTGTACAGGGGAAGCACATACAAGTTTGATATCAATGCTCCTGGACATCCATTTTATATCAAAACTCAATATGGCACAGGCAGTGGTGATCAATTTGAATCAACATATGTAGAAAACAATGGCGTTGCAGAAGGGACAGTCACATTGAAAGTGCCCGCTAATGATTCCTCATCTAATGTTGATAATGTTTTATTCTATCAATGTGGTAACCACATTGCTATGAAGGGTAGAATAATAATAAAAGACCTTGAACTAGAAAGTTTTGACCCTGGAGAAGCCATTGAAGGTTGTAAAAGTTTCACAGACGCCACAGGATTCGAGCTAACTGACACTGTAAATGTACAAATTACGTCAGGATCAACATCCACATATCTTAACAAAAAATATTTTGTAGATGGAGTAGGAGACAGTATCACTTTAACAGACATATCACAACATGAAGTGGTGGAATCATATGGTACAGAGACAGGCCAAATATTTGATGCTAATGGCACAGAAGGATTTGATACTGTTGGATTTGACAACACAACTAGTCAAAGCACAACTTTGGATTATTGGACCATTAATCGGGCATCACAAGATCTAAATGCTTGGTCAAGAGCAAACAGGTGGGTACACATTGATGCAATTAAAGCCACAGAAAAAAAATTAAACATAAGCATCAAAGTTACTGAAGGCATCAGGGCTAAACGTCCTATAATTGAATTTATACCAAATCTTGAACTCTTTAATCATGGCAACACAGGTAGACTAATAGATGTCATTGACACCGAAACAACAGATGCATTGTCCAAAGTGCAAGGTGAAGAAGGTTATTTTGCAGATGGCACAGCGTTAAGAAAAGGCGATCTAGTAATTTTTACTGCTGATCCCAACCAACAAAGTAGAATATTCCAAGTTGATTTTGTCCAGGTATCTAATGAATTGGACTCTGGTACAGTATTACAATTAGTGTTAAATGAATCTTTTTTAGCATCCGAAATGCTAAGTGTCACAGCCAGACGAGGCAACAATAAAGGCGTAGTCTATCATGTAGAGGACAATGTTTGGATCAAGTCACAACAAAAAACAGAAATCAATCAAAAGCCACTTTTTGATGTCTTTGATGATGATCATGTATCCCTCGGTAACTTAACAACTTATGTGTCAAGTAATTTTGTAGGATCAACATTATTTGAGGTGGCAACAGACACAACACAAGGCACACCTGACACTGTGTATGGTACAAACGTAATTTATGAAAGACTTGGACTAATAAATGATATAAGAATTAATGATACTTTTAATTCATCCAAATTTCAATATGTTGAAGAAGGAGTAATCATTGAAAAACCAATTAGACAATATCATCTACACAAATACACAAAAGGCTCGACAAATCTAATTAAATTAAACAACTGGCAAAAACATAAAGTTGTTGATAGTCAAAAAATTATAAGAACTTATGAATCAAATATTAAAGAACAATTTTTTGAAATAGATCATTATAATGATGCTTCAAATCTAAGTGATCTTATAGTGCAGGTTATACTTAATGGAGATGTTATTACGGCATACACTACCGAGACAGTCAACAATCGATTGTACGTCAAGACTGATGAAGTTATTGACCCAGGAAATATTATCACGGTCAAGTGTCATAGTAAGACTGGTACTCCATCTGGAAAAGGATTTTTTGAAGTGCCATTATCTCTACAAAGAAACTCCAAAAATAATAATTTTGAAAAATTTACTTTGGGAGATATTATTAAGCATTACAGATTAGGCACGTATGAAAATAGTAGCTTCACTGGCACATCAATTGGTCCAAATAATTCAAGAGATTTGTCTGACATGTTTGCATATGGTTCTTTGATTATGCAACATTCAGGATCGGACGTACTGGCACACATTTTACTTAAAGATGATGTTCTTAATCTAGCTAAAGCCATGCGGTACAGTGCAAGAGAATATGAAAAATACAAACAAAGTTTAATTGAAAGAAGTAAAACAATATCTTTAGACGCAGATATTGATGCTAATTTAGACGAATTAATTGCTTTAATAAATGCAAATAAAAATGACTCAATGGCTTTTGCAAACACAGACATGATTGGATACAGCAATGACAAAACAGTTAATTCTTACACAGTTGTTGATTCACAAATTGTAAACTATCCAATAAGTCAAAAACATAATTTAAACACATTGTCAAAGCGGGCAGTGTATGTGTATCTAAACAAAATTCAACTTATACACGGCAGTGATTATGAATTCACTGACATCACTGATTCATCCAATCAGCATGGCGTAGAAATAAAAACTAATTTGTCTACAAATGATGTTATAAAAATTGTTGAATACGATGCAACCAATAGTAGTTTTGTGCCTGACACTCCTGCCAAACTTGGACTGGCTCCGGCCTTTGAACCAAGCAAATTTAAAGATGACACATATCAGACCGATGATGGACTAGGACTGGATGTGATTAAAGGACATGATGGATCCATAACAATAGCATATGGAGATTATAGGGATGACATTTTATTAGAATTCGAAAAAAGGATATACAATAACATAAAAGTAAGTTTTGATCCAGACGCAATCAATATAGATTATGGTTTTTATAGGGACAATGAGTATACTAGCAAAGAAGTAAATGATCTTTTGGCAAGAGACTTTTTTTCCTGGTCCGGAACAAATGCAATTGATTATACTACCAATGACACATATGACGCAGCTAATGACTTCACTTGGAACTATTCATCGTATACAAACGCAGTAGATCAAACTAGACTACCTGGGCATTGGCGTGCAATATACAAACAATGGTATGATACAGACACTCCACATTTGACTCCTTGGGAAATGTTTGGCTTCTCTGTGAAACCAGATTGGTGGGATACACGCTATGGCCAAGCACCATACACAAGTGGTAACTTGTTACTGTGGAATGATGTTGCCATTGGAAATATAGCAGAAGGATCGAGAAAAGGACATTACACAAGATATGCTCGTGGATCATCGATATATGACAGCATTCCAGTCACCGAAGCAGGAAAACTTGCCACTCCTGGCAACGCAGGTATATTGGGTGCATCAACCATACTTCAAAGGAACCAACAAGCCAATTGGGAGTATGGCGATTATGGCCCGCCTGAAACAGCATGGATAAGATCGTCAAGTTATCGATTTGCTGAACAAGTTGCAAAATTTTTAGCAAAGCCTGGAAAATATGCTGGTATACTTTTTGATGTTAGCAGGATCAACAAAAACACATTAGGCCAATATGTATATAATGGTCTTTATAGACAACCAGTAAATGATTATTTCTTGCCTTCATCTACTGTATCAACTGTAGGGTATATTAATGTGCTGTTTGATTATATCAAGCATCTTGGATATATACCTTCAACATATGTTGCGAATAGATTAGACAACATATCCGTACAATTATCCTACAAGCTAGGAGGCTTCACAAACAAGGACAACATACAAATATCAGTTGGTAGTGTGTCACCTCAAAGCACATCACAAGGCGTGTTTTTACCACAAGAAAATTTTGATATATTGTTATACAAAAGTGCACCTATTGTTAGTGCAAACTACAGTGGTGTTATTGTACAAAAGACTGCAAATGGATTCAAAGTATCAGGATATTCTAATTATACAAGAACATTTAACTATTTTGCCCCAAAAAAATTCAATGACTTTAATCTTGTTAGAGTTGGAGCAACCACTGAATCTTTTTCACAATGGCAGCCAGGTGGATTTTACAATCAAGGCATAATTGTAAAAAATGGTGGAATATTTTATCGTGCCTTACAAAGCGTAAGTTCAGGACAAAGTTTTGATGAATCAAATTGGAGCGAAATAGGAGCGGCCCTTCCACTAAAAGGTGGAGTAGCGGTGAGAAAATACAAAAACTATGACACAGTTGCAACCACTATACCATATGGCACAGAATTTAAAAACACACAGGAAGTTGCTGACTTCCTTTTCGGATACAATGAATATCTAAAAGATCAAGGATTTGTATTTGATAATTTTGTAAAAGAACTAAGTCAGCCTGCAAACTGGGAACTAAGTGTTAAAGAATTTTTATTTTGGACAACACAAAATTGGAGCAACGATGCAGTGATTACTTTATCGCCAGCAGCTGAATCTTTAAAATTCAAAAGAGAAAACACAATTGGAGACGATCTCACAGATACTGATCAATTTTATACAGTTTTACAACAGGATGGTTTACCGATAAGTCCATATAATTTAGCCACCAAAAGGCAAGATGGTGAATTTGTAATAAGTGTAAATCCTACAGAGGACGGAGTATATAATGCAGATATAAGAGCAATACAAAAAGAACATTTAATTTTACTGGATAATGCTTCACAGTTTAGTGATGTCATATTTGATCCTTCCTTGGGAAATAGACAGGATAGAGTAAAACTAGTTGGTTTCAGAACAGCAAATTGGAATGGTGATTTGTATGCTCCTGGTTATATTTTAGATCAAGCAAAAATAAGTGACTGGCAACAATATAAGGATTATAGAATTGGTGAGAATGTTGTGCATCAAGGAAAAAATTACACTGCAATTAGTAATCATACCAGTGGAGAAAATTTTGTAGGGACCAATTGGTCAGTAAAAGATGAATTGCCTAAACAACAAATGTTGCCCAACTGGGACGCAAAAGCTGAAGCATTCCGTGATTTTTATTCTTTAGATTCTGATAACTTTGATGCAGAACAGCAGAGATATGCCCAGCATCTTATAGCATATCAACAGAGAGATTATTTTAACGACCTTGGTCTAGAAGAACTTACACAGTTTAAATTCTATCAAGGAATGTTAAAAGAAAAAGGCACCATATCACCAATACAAAAATTTAAGACACAACCGCAAACCGGGCAAACTGTATCATACAATTTGTTTGAAGATTATGCGTTTAGGGTAGGCGAATTTGGTGGACACAGAACACAACAAGAATTTGCTTTTACAGTTGATGAATCCAAGCACAGGAAAAATAGGTTGGTGTACAATATTCAAGAATCAAACAAAGATGATACTGAAACTGTACTAAACTTGAATGAACGTGCAAATGATCTTTTTATAAAGCCTTATGCATTTAGTGGTGCGCCTTTTATCATGTATGACTATGATAATCATCAAAACACTACACAAGCAATTTTTAAATTTCCAGTTGCTGGATATGTTTTACCTGCTCAGGCCACAAAAACAGTATTCAACGAAAGTGAATTACTTTTAGTTGATGCAACAGATCTAAAAGAAGGAGACACCATATGGATAGCAAATACACTAAGTGGTGATTGGGACATTAGGCGTGTAAATTCATTGAATATAAACTCCAATATTTACAAATCCTTTGATAACACATTGCAAATATCTACCAACACTCCTCATGGATTAAACACTGATGATTATGTTGTGATTACAGATACTAATGATTCTATTGATGGCATATATCAAGTAAAACTTACTGACAGCACAGATGATCTGACCACTTTCAGTGTTGACTACAGCGGTACCTTTGATAGCACAAATGCCATAGGAGTTGTATCTAAACTAAACAGTATAAGAATCAACGACATTGATGATCTTGAAACAATTACTCCTACAAAAGGATTTGCACTGGGGGATTATGTGTATGTGGATAACAATTACACAAAACAATATCCTGACAACGGTTTATGGAAAGTGTATCAAAAATCTGCTAATACAGATTATTCCATTGGAGAACAAACTTTTGCTGATGAAAGAGAGGCAGATGGAGAAATAGCAACGTCAGTTGCAGTCGACACTGACAATCTATATTTGGCGGTTGGTGCGCCAGGGGCAAACAAAGTATTTGCATATCTAAGAAATACCACGGATGAAAATTTCACACTTAGAAATGAAATTGCATTAGACATTGGCAACTCAGCAGGAGGAGACAGGTTTGGTGAAAGTTTAACCATTACCAAAGATGGCTCCAGAATATTTGCTGGATCGCCTAGTACTGGAGACATTGTAAAATTAACTTTGACTGCAACAGCAAGAGTATACACTCGTGGCACAACTGTTATAGGTTCGGAAACTGGAGCCACTGGCACCATTATAGATGTTGATTGGGATACTGATGTAATTTGGGTAAAAAACACAGGCAACACAGACTTTATTGCAGAGCCATTAGATATAGGTGATTCATCATCGACTATAACTGTTACAAAAGTTCAAGGCTCAGACAACCTTTCAACTGGCGCTGTGCATTGGATCAATAGAGATGCTAGATCAAGTTATGGCATCAACCAGTCAATTGTTCCACCAGAAGTTGAGGCGGGCGGCGAGTTTGGAAAATCAGTTAGTGTGTCTGGAGATGGCACATATTTGGCTGTAGGCGCACCAGGATCACCTGATGATTCAGTTACAAACGATCGTGGCGCAGTGTTTATATTCAAGTACGCTAAAGATGGATCTTCAGCAAGATATGATCTTCACCAAACATTGATATCAGATGCAACAAGTCAAATCGATTCAAGATTTGGAGCCAATGTACAATTTGCGGAAGATGGCAATACTTTGGTGATATCTGCTCCTGATTATGATAATGACAGCACAACAGCCAATGCTGGCACAGTGTATGTGTACAGACTTAAAAATGATACATTTTATGAACATGAAAAAATTACCCCAAATTTAATAGATGATGTGCGTTTTGGCACAGGACTTGCAATAAGTGAAAATGGCACAGACTTGATGATAGGTGCGCCAAGATATACAGGCACACTTGGAGACCAAGGTGCAGTTTACCATTACATTGCAAAAAGTTCAACTCATGTTGCAGATGGAAGCACCACTGAATTTACTGCAGGATTCGATATTGATCATTCCTATCATGTGGGTGTGTTTGTTGACAACACAGATTATCATTTAGTAAATGGTGACAGTAGCACAACCCCTAATTTTACTACAGATGGCACCAGCAACATAATAACTTTTGGTGTGGCTCCTGCATCAGGATCTAGTATTACAATACAACAGTATGTCATACAAGACACTATTACTTCAGTCAAGCCAGAGACAAATGCACATTTCGGAAACAATTTAGCAATTAGAAACAATGCATTATTAATTCAAAGTAAGCTGGGTGATGCACAATTGATAACAACATTTGATAGCTTATCGGCAGATGGGTCCACTGTGTTAGTTGAAACAACTTTTGATAAAAACACAACAAAATTTGTAGCGCCACAGAGTGACAGTGGACAAGTTTTTGTTTACAACAAACTAGATACTGAATTCAAGTATGTACAAAACTTACCAACTAGTGTCACATTACAGGAAAATGCAAACTATGGTGGTGCACTAGCATTATCGCAACTGACAGCTTACATTGGCGCTCCGAAATTAAACACAACTTTAACAAACAGTGGAAGATTATTCCTATTTGAAAAACCAACTTCAGACCTAGGATGGAAAACAGCATACACGCAACCAGATGTTGTTAGAATACAAAATGTTAACAATAGTTTCTTGTATAATAAAGATACAGGGCAAACAATTAGTAATATTGAGCTAATTGATCCTGCAAAAGGCAAATTATTTGGAGAAATACAAAAAAACCTAAATTATGTCACTGCTTTCGATCCAGCAAATTATGACTCTTGGGACGATGATCATAATGACGAATTTTGGTTAGATATATCACAGTTTAAATATTTTTGGTATGAACAAGGATCATTAGATGAAAAACTAAGCAACTGGGGCAAGTTACATCCAAGCAGTATAGTTGAAGCAAACGTATGGATTGAAAGTGACATTACACCTACGCAGTATAATGCTTTATCTGGCACAAACGAAGGTGAAAGCCAAAACATATCAGGAACAGCAAGAACAAACTTTGTAACAAAACGTGTATTTGATGGCAATCGATCAACATTTGTAAACAAATATTATTATTGGGTTGCTAATAGAACAACAGTGGACGGCAGTAACACAGTGTCTGGATTGGAAATTGCCAATGCCATACAAAATCCATCTTTGTTTACAAATAATTTTGGCGCTGTAATTGGTGATAGGGCAGTGTTATTAAATTTGGATAGAACGCAACTTGAACAAGACAGGATAGCATTTAGGTTTGAAAACACCACAGTCAACGAACAATTAGAAAAACACACCGAACATGTGTTAATTTCAAAAGATGACACCAACTCGGAAATCCCCAAACAGCTCAGTGATAAATTTTTTGATAGCTTGATAGGTTTTGACTATAACGGTAGATCCGTGCCTGATGTCAGTCAACCTGAAGGACTGAGATATGGTTCACTTAATAGGCCAAGACAGAGTTGGTATAAAGATAGAGTGGGAGCTTTGAAAATTATTGTTCAATTTGTTAATGACGAATTATCCAAAAAACCATTTGCTACAACAAAGGATCTAACAAAGTTTTTAGAAAAAACTCCATTGCCTAGTTTGACTTTGGGAGAATACGACAGAGCAGTAGACACTGATACGGATCTTACATATGTAAACACTACAGAATTTGATGCTGGCTATAAAATATTAGTGTTGGCTGATACAAATGTTGCTGGAGGATGGTCCGTCAATGAATGGAGTGGCACAGAATTTTCACGCACATCACAACAAACATACGATACCACTGATTACTGGGACTACAGTGATTGGTATGCAGATGGTTACAGTGCTGACACCGTAGCAAATCACGTGTTAGATAATGAACGCACAAGGTTGAATGGCACCTATAATGTAGGAGAAATTGTAAAAGTTAAAGCATCGTATGATGGCGAATTTAGAATATACATAAAAACATCTTCCAATTGGGACGTAATAGGAATAGAGGATGGAACAATAAAATTATCCACAAAATTGTATGATTATGTTAACAATCAAGTTGGTTTCGGCGCTGATGCATATGGCACCTCCTTGTATGACGCAGAGGCTGTAACAGAACTAAGAAACATACTTGAAGGAATCAAAGCACTTGCAACTGATGAAGATGCACTGTTGTTTAACAAATTATTTTTCTTAGGAGTCCGTATTGCACAGCAAGAGCAGAAAGACATAGATTGGGTATTCAAAACCTCGTTTGTTAAATTAATCAATACATATTCAAATCTTGAACAACTTCGTGAATTTCAAATTGATTCTTCCGATGCAGTGCAAAAATTTTTAGATGAAGTGTTGCCTTTCAAAACAAATGTAAGAGAAGATGTAACTGTATACAATAATGAAGATATTTTTGAGGGAGACATTACTGACTTTGACAATAAAACATATTTTGATAAAACAATCAATGAATACATAACTCCAACACTCAGACAAGATGACAGCACTTTTCCAGATGTTTATGACAGCAATCCATGGAAACAATATGCGGAAAACTTTAAGTTCAGCATTGGATCGATTGTAGTTGATAACACTGGCAGTGGATATACTACTACTCCACGTGTGTTAATTACAGGAGGCGGCGGCTCTGGAGCAACTGCGACAGCAGTCATAGGTGATGGCAAAGTTACAAGCATCACATTAACTAATGCTGGTTCAGGATATTTCACCACTCCAACAGTAACACTGGAAGGTGGCGGTGGGTCGGCAGTTACTACAACAGCACTTGCACATGCCGAACTTAAAAACAACAAAGTAAGATCGATTGACAGCATGATAAAATTTGATAGGGTCAATAGCCTGAAAGAAATATCAAATAGCACCATAGCAGATTGGACAGCGTTTACATCATATAGTGCTGGTGCAAATATTAGGCATCTCAATGAAATATACAATGTGGTTAGTGATTTTACAAGTGGACAAACATTTGAAAATAATGTTGTTTTAAATGATTCTTCATCAGTAACAAGCAGTGCGCCTATCAAGAGATGGACTGCCACTGATAGGATCTACAGTTACTATTCTCCTACAGCTGGCATGACAGGTCTTATCGGTGATGGATCAACCACTTTAAATGCATATAGTCAATTAATGACTGGCATTGAATATCCTGGAGTAAAAATATCAGGACTTTCATTTGCATCTTCAACTGGATTTGATCTTACTGGATATGACTTGGTAGAATACGATACAAACGTTATTGTTACTGAGGATAGTGATCCAGAAAATTTAGATCAAATATTAGACTCAAAAACTTTCACCACTGAATTAGGAAGACGTGCAGAAGACATAAATGTGTCAGGCGATGCATTCATTTCAGAATATTCTGCTCACGCTCCTGAGGAAGTCCTGCCAGGTGGTTCATTTGACACAATGGATCTCAAAGTTTTTGCAAAACAAACTGATGGTGCATCTGATATCAGTAGGAAAAATTTTTATGGAGATGGATCCACAACTGTGTTTACAACTCCTGAGCTAGGATCTGTAGATGGATTAAGAGTGTTTAAAAACAACGTGTTCCAAAGAAGAGACACAGAATACAGTTTGGATTATGCAAATAGGAAAATAACGTTTACCACTGCTCCATCTATAAATGACATAGTGTCTATCACTGCAATCAGAGTTGCAACCGACAACTTGCTAGGCAGTTTTGAATTTATAGCACAGGATTCTGCAAACACATTCGCCACTGGGATAAACTTTGACATTGTCACACAAAGTTATGTACTAGTGAATGGTGTAAGGCAAACTGTAAGTTTGCAATTAAACAGTGATGCAGTCACTACTGATGTCAAATTTACAACAGCACCATCAATAGGTGATCAAGTGCAGGTGTACCTTTTTGATCTTCCAGCTGGTACCAAAGCGTTTAGTGAAGTAATATCCACAACATACAGTGGTATACAAACTGACTCCACAGAATTCCAAATACAAATTGATCCTATAGCATCCGTTACTGGGCCATATCACCAAAAAGTAATTGTTGAAGGAGTTAGTGGATCAGATGGCAGCAATCGATACAGACTACAACCGCCACAGGTGGCTTATTATGAAGGAGATGGTTCCACAACCGATTTCCTAGTGCCAGATGAACCTCAACCAGGAACATCTGCAGATATCACAAACACTGAAGTGTGGAAAAATGGCATAGCACTAACTGGTGCTACACAATTTTTTATGAGTACTACATTAGGTGGCAAAAGAACTGTTACAATTACAAATGCTCCAGCTGACGGAGATGTAATTGCTGTGGTGTTCAAGTTCGGACACGACTATGAATTGGATGGATCCGGCAAACTAATTTTACAGTCTGGATGGAACGGTGTTGACTCAACAATAGATGCAGAAAGTATAGTTGTAACAACATTCTCAAATCATGACACACAAAAACTTCGCACTGAAGTGTTTAAAGGATCGGATGGATCACTTAACATACAAATCCAAGACAGAGGCACCTTAGGAGTTACTTTAAATATTTTTGAAGAGGACTTTGGTGATGTGTCTGCCACTGGTGATTCTGTGACCGGCACAGCACAAGACAGAGGTACAATTATAGACAGTGATGTTATTGAATCTAATCTAGGCCTGATCACAGAGAATACATTTTCCACATCAGTTGTTGACAACGTCACTGCATCCAGAGACCTGGGGGACCTTGGCGTCTTGACAACAGCTTCAGAAGATTTTGGTTCTGTGTTGACAACTGTTTTAGTCCCTAACATTGTGGCTAAAAGATATAGGCTGAGTCAAACTCCATTGCATTCAAGTTATGTTTTTGTAGCTGTTAACAAAATAAATTTAACAGCAAACCACGATTATAGACTTGAAGACGATGAAGTGGTAATACCACTAAGAAACTTAACAGACAGTGATGTAATATTAATTACATATGTGGGTGGAGCTGTAAGTAAACCTGCTATAGCATACAGGATATTCAAAGATATAATCAATAGATATCACTATAAACGTATAAGTGTGGCACATTCTACATTTTTAACTGCAGGTGTTCCAATAGATGCAACAGAAATAAATGTATCAGACGCATCTAAACTAGGAGACCCACAACTCTCAACAAACACTCCAGGAATAATATTCATAGGAACAGAGCGTATTGCATATTTTGACAAAGATGGCAACACATTGAAAAGATTGTTTAGAGGTACACTGGGAACTGGTGTGCAGGCACACAGCAAAAATGCAAAGGTTGTAGATGCAAGTGCTGTTCAAAACATGCCATACACAGACACAGAAAGCACCACAAGTTTCACAAGTGACGGAAGCACAGTATCATTTGCTCTTTCATATCTTCCTACCAGCAAAAATGAACTTACTGTATTGATAGGAGGCGAAGTTACAAATTTGTACAGCATCGGCTCTGATTCGACCACTGCAATTATTTTAGATACAGCACCAGCGTCAGGAGTTTTAATACGTGTGGTAAGGAAAACAGGTTCTGTGTGGTACAACCAAGGTTCTTCAAGTGCCGCAGATGGACTTGGCCTACAACAGTCTCAAAATGTTAATATAGCATTCCTGCAAGATAAGCCTGCAGATCTAAGTTTAATTTAAATTTTTATTAAAATTTTTCTTGGATGTGTTTCAGCATCATCTACTAATGCTCTACCTATCACACACAATGGATTTGGATTGCTTGATGCAACTGCATGACCTGATGTGGATGATGTCACTAATGCATCACCTTTGTTTACTGATCCAACAACTTTGCATTGCACTTTACCTTTTAGTGCCACTGCAGGTCCGTCCTCATCGTGGTTCATTAGGTACGCCCATTGTTCACTGATGACTCCTGCAACTTTGGTATCATTTTCTTGATTGGATTCTGTAATCTCATGCGTGCCACCACTGATGACTCCTGCAACTTTGGGATCATTTTCTTGATTGGATTCTGTAATCTCTTGCGTGCCACCAATGATCATTACATGACCTTCATCATAAACAGCATCGGCTTTATATCTTTCTGCCAAGTCAGCATATTGTGCCTGTGTTGCAGTTCCTGTAATAAGTCCACTGACTCTCATAGCATCATTGACCAATATTTCAGTTGAATCATTGGCAGTTATTACTTGAGTTCTCAAATTATTGATTGTAACCTCTGTTGAATCACTGGATGTTATTTCATTACACTGTATTGAACCTAATACTTCAAGGCCTTCATTGACTGTAATAAATGTACTGTCTGTAGATAAAATCTCTCTTACATCAAGTGTGGTTGTGTGAAGTGTGCCTGATAGTGTAACATTTCTAAAATCACCAGCATCTTTGTTGGCATCTGCTGTTACAACTTTTGAGGCTGCCACTGTGCCAGCTGTTAGTCCATCTAATAGTTCAAGTTCTGCTTCTGCCAATACAGCATTTCCAGCTGTGAATCCTGTGCCAGTAACAATACCACCAGAAGTTATTGCTCCAGAGAATTCGCTTGCTCCTGTTACTGATATGCCGCCATCGATATTTAAAACAGATGAATCTTCTGCAATCAATTTGCCTTGTATTGCTAGATTATCCTTGACAGTAATAGTAACAGAATCGGATGATTCTAAGGAATTGACAATTAGGTCTGCACTTGCGGCAATGGACAGTGTGCCTGCTGAATCTGTTGAAGTAGTGATGCCATCACCACCGACAATTCTCAAAGTGTCATCTGGTGATATAGTAAGTGTAGCACTGTCATCACCTACAACTTTTACACCCACTTCTGAAAATTTTGCTATTCTAGCCCCACCAGCTGTAGATCCATCATGCACTCTTATTGTGTCAAGCGTTGTGTCAACAGTTACTTCTCCAACTGCTCCTGTAAATGATGAATGTTCGGAAGTTGTTCCTCGTCTAAATTGTACTTGTGTTGCCATGTGCAATTATTTATATCTAACAAAAAACTGCACATATAATTCTGCCTACTAAATAGTTGATATGGACGAATCCAAGCAAAGTCAAACACAAACAAATGTGAAGCCTGATGAAAAACAAGGCATTGATATACAAGGATACATCAAAATATTTGATCCCAAATCAGGTGATGTGTATGTAGACAAAAAGAATGCCATACATTATGAAAATTTTTCATTAGCACTTGCTAACTCTATTGCAAATAGATCCACTGGATTTATTGAAGAGATGCATTTTGGTAATGGCGGCACATCTGTAGACAACACAGGAATTATTACATATTTGACTCCCAATTCCACAGGTGCAAATGCAAATCTTTACAACAAAACTTATTATAAAAGCGTAAATGACCAGTCATCACTGAACACAGATACTACAAGAAACAAAATTACAATAGCACATGTTGATGGCACAACATACACTGATTGTATTGTGTCATGTCTTTTGGATTTTGGGGAACCCGCAGGACAGCAAGCGTTTGACAACACAACCACAGTTAATGACACATTTGTGTTTGACGAAATTGGCTTGTTTTCATGGGAAGGCACAGCAGGCACAGGTAACCTTTTGACACACGTAATTTTTCATCCTGTGCAAAAATCGTTGAATAGATTAATACAAATAGATTACACAATTAGGATACAGAGTTTAACAAACTTTGTTGATGTATAGGAAGCGGTAAATATAATATATGTCATACACAATTAACAAAACAGATGGCACAATTGTTGCAACTGTAGAAGACGGTGTCTTAGACACAACTACATCTCTCCAACTGATTGGTAGGAACTATCAGTCCTATGGCGAACCATTCAACGAAAATCTTGTAAAACTTTTAGAAAACTCTGCATCTACAACAGCTCCAACTGCTCCACTTACTGGAGAACTTTGGTATGACAAGAGTGCAGAAGCATTAAAAGTTTATGATGGATCCAATTTTAATCCAGTCAGCATACGAAATTCATCGTCAGCGCCGACCACTGGACTTAGCACTGGAACACTATGGAATGACACAACCAACGACCAACTATACATGTATGATGGATCAGCATTTGATCTCATTGGCCCAATTTTCAAACAAGGAGATGGCAAATCAGGATTTTTAGTTGATGTTGAAGATCTATCAGGAGGAGGCACTGCTAACGTTCTTTCGTTGTATCAAGATGGTACCCGTGTTGCCATACTTACAAAAACTGCAAGAACTTTAGATTCAACGCCAACCGGCTTTGCATCAGCAACACTTAATGCAGGACTGACGTTATATCAAGATTCAGATTCAACAACTTTTAGATTGCATGGTACGGCACAAAATGCACTTGAACTTGGTGGGTCGCCAGCTAGCACATATTTGGTCAACAATGCAAACCAATCTACTACAGGAACTTTTGCTGTTGTTAACAATACAGGACTTACTGTAGGTGCCAGCAGTGATGCGACTCTATCTATTTCAAGTAGTGACTTGGTAATAACACAGAACAATGTTGACAAATCAATTCTTTTCAAAATTAACAAAGACTCCACAGTAACCACAGCACTGACAATTACTGACACAGCTGATGTTAACGTAGCAGGTAATCTTACTGTGCAAGGTAATTTAACCACAGTCGGAGCAGCTTCATCCACAGCGGCTAATGTCCTGTCAATCAACGATGAAGATGGAAACAGTGGATCAAGAGATTCAAATCAAAACGCAGGATTATTAATTGATGGTTCCGAGGCGAGTACGGACGTAACTTTCCAAGTTAATGGAGCAGACGGTGGCCCTTTAAGATCATCATCTGGACTATCTGTAGCATCTGGCAAAGCCTATGACATTGCAGGCACAGATGTGCTGTCAGGAACAACTTTGGGTTCCACCATAGTAACTTCTTCACTAACAGCAGTTGGCGTATTGGCATCAGGATCAATTGCAATTGGATTTGGTGACATTGACGTTGGTGATTCCAATTTTGTTGCGGCAGGCACAGGACGTTTTGGAGCATTGGTGTTACCGTCAACAGGCAACAGTGATGATTCTTCCACAGCAACCACTGTTGATAATTTTTCAGATGATGCACAGATGACTTCTGCTAATCCAGAAAAAACTCTGGTAAGTGAAAGAGCAATCAAACAATTTGTTTCTGAACAAATAGCTGGTGTGGCAACTGATTTACACTTTGCATTAGACACATCGGGCCTAAACACAACACAAGTTGGAAACATACTAACTGTATTAGCACCGCCGGCAACATTACCAGTTGGCACAAAAGCTAGAATTGCAAGTATTGCCTATTCACCAACTTCATCATCTTCACACAATCCTGCATCAATTGGTAATCCAGAATCCGTCACAACAACCACATCATTGAACACAGCAAGAAATATCACAGCTGCTGGTGGTGGAGCGGCGTTGATCTATACCATTGTTTCTGGGCCTTCTTGGTCATACACATCAGGATCACTAGCATCTTAAACTAAATGACTGACTTCAACCCACAAGTGGTGGAAAACTATGTCACCAACTCTGATGAAATCTTACAATATGTGCAGGACAATGATCATTTGTTCAGTCGAAGAGATATAAACAGTCGCTATGCACATAGATCAAGGATGGATGGACCAACATCTCAATTTTCATCCATATTCCAGGACAAAATGCCACAGGAGTTACAAGACATGTGCCTTGCAACTATTCCACATGATAGAAAATGGTTGTCACAATTGGTTATAAACAAATACGAACCCGGCGATTTTTTAGTCAAACATCAGGATTCGCAAGGAGGATATTACAAATTCAAACTTGTATGGCTTACAGATGGCTTGCCACATTTTTGTTGGTACAATGAAAAGGATGAACCAATATTTGTGCAGGAAAAAAAAGGAGCCATGTTTAAAATGGATATTGGACTAGCACATGAAGTTACACAAATACAACCTGGTGAACCAACCAAATACTCTTTATGCTTAATTTGGAGGTAACTAAATAACACTATGCCAAAAGAAACAAAGTTATTACTGTTTAATAAAAAAACAGGTGTGCTGTTGGGTGATATTCCAAACGATCAACCACTTGACGTTGTAAGTTTAGATAAGTTTGTCACTAAAGAAGTTTCAATAGATCCTATTGCTGAGTATTGGGATGGAGATTACAACACAGGCGCTGTTAAAACAGTTGATGTGACCACAAGATTTACAGAAACAGCAGTAAATTCAGAAACTACTGCTGACATCGAAGAAAAATATGACATTGTTGCACAATTGAATCTTTTAAGAAACGCAATCGAAGCCATAGGCGGAGATAAATTGCCACAAGAATTTAAAGACATGTGTGATCATATCCGCGACTGTGTTGAAAAAGGCAAGGTTAAAAAGAAAACATATAAAGAAAATGATGCTTTTGATTACATGTCAAAAGAAGATCTTGCAAACCGCACTAAACAAGCAATAGACTTAGACTAATTTTTTATCTAAAATAAAATTACAGACAGACTGATGTGCCTCATGTAAAGGATGATTGTGAGGTCCTTTTAAAAATTTTTTTTCGTCGCAGTATTCAACAAAACCAAGTCCATCAATATTATGCACTCCTTCTATATTAGATAAAGCATTGCATCCTGCAATGAAAATATAAGGAGTTTTTGTTGACGCCAGTAATTGTTGTGCCGCACGGATTGCCAATAGAGTATAAAAATTAAAATTATCATCATTACCTGTGTGCCTATAAACTACATCATGTAGTTTGTCAATATTGAGATCTTTTAATTGTTGGGTGTATTCTCTGTATTCATTGAAATGATTTATCAAGTCCCAGTTGTTAGGAGCAAGATCAAACCATTGTTTATTTTGTCCGTGTTTACCTTTGTATTCATAGGATAAATTTACACCCAGTCTGCTAGGAAAAGTCCATTGCACAATTACCAAACAGTTGTCCAATCGTTTATAATCAAACAGTGTTTTGGCAATGCCTTGATTGGAAGCAGAAGGATATGCTACGGAGTCATAATCAACCTGTAATTGCTTGGCTATCAAAGCAGGATAAGTTTGGTGTGAAAAAGGATGTTCATCCCCTAATTCACTGCCTTGTATAAAGGAACATCCAGCTGATAATATTTTTTTAAAATTACTTAACATCAGAGATTATATCTACACTTAATTGTATCGCATAAATATTTAATCAAACATGGCTTACACAATTAACAAAACCGACGGAACAGTGTTAACGACTATTGTTGATAACACATTAGATGAAACATCCAATTTACAACTACCAGGAAGAGGCTATGTAGGTTATGGTGAAAGCCACAATGAAAATTTTGTAAAACTGTTAGAAAATTTTGCCAACACAACCGCAAATGCACCATCTAAGCCAATAATAGGACAATTATTTTATGACACAACACTTGATCAAATGCAAGTGTACGATGGCTCATCATTTAGAGCGGTCAGTGGAGCAATAATTTCTGCTTCTACACCATCCTTTGGTGCCCAAGGAGATTTATGGTACAATTCTACATCATCACAACTGTATGTTTACACTGGCACTGCTTATGTGCTAGTAGGTCCACCGTCATCATCAACAACAGGAGCAATCACTGATACAATCACTGACAACACTGGCACAGCAAACAATGTGGTCAAACTAACTGTAGATAACAACATAGTTGCAATTATAAGTGATAATGAATTTACGCCTCAAGTGTCTTTGACAGGATATGAGACTGTTAAAAAAGGAATAACACTAGGAACAAACATAACAACAAATAGATTCCAAGGCACTGCAACTGATTCGGATAAATTAGGTGGCGTATTAGCTGCAAATTACTTACGGAGTGACGTCGCAGATACATCAACAGGAACACTAACAATTAAAAGTGATGAATCCTTGGTGCTTGGAGTAGACAGTGATATTGTTATGTCACAAGACGCAGCTAACTTTACAATAAGAAATGCAAGTTCCAACGGTGATATAATCTTCAGGGTCAATGATGCTGGTGTTACAACCACTGCGTTAACTATCGATGGCGATACATCTAGTTTAGATGTGCCAAACAATTTAACTGTGTCAGGCACAACAACATTAAGTGCTTTATCAATGACATCGGGCACAGCCAATTTAAACAATTTAACTGTGCAAGGTGACCTTAATGTTGAAGGCACACAAACAATTTTAAACACAAGCACCGTTGAAATAGAAGATCCAATACTTTTACTAAGCAACAATACAAGTGGCGCTCCATCCTCAAATGCAGGCATACAAATTAAAAGAGGAACATCAGATGATGTAACTTTTATATGGAACGAGAGCACCGATAAATGGACACTTGGCACAGAGACTCTGATTGCAGGCACATTCGAAGGTAACCTTACTGGTAATGTCACTGGAAATGTTGTTGGAAATACAACTGGAACACACACAGGCAATGTGTCAGGAGATGTAACTGGTGATGTTGTGGGTAATCTGACTGGAGATGTTGTGGCAAGCACAGTAATTACAAACGTTGTAAGATCAACAGATTCTTCACTAATAGAATTACAAGACAGTTTAAGAGTGACTGGCACACTACAAACAAATATTATTGAGTCAAATGATTCTACAACTATAACAATAAATGATGGACTAAATGTTGAAGGGAATGTGCAGGCTGCTACATCAGTGTCAAGTAATAAAGTTTTTACAAATCAAATTGAATCAATGGATTCATCACAAGTAGAAGTGCAGGACACACTTGTTGTGACAGGATCAATAATTTTCAATGAAGCAAGTTCCGCAGATTCTACAGCTATTACTATACGGGATGGAGTGCGTGTCACAGGCACTGTGCAAATTGATATTGGATCATTACCTACTTCAGATCCTACTAATGCAGGCCAATTGTTTAGAGATGGAACAGATCTTAAGGTTAGTTTAGGTTAAAATGGCTTTTACAATTAATAAAACAGATGGAACAATTCTTGCCACAGTGCAAGATGGTACACTAGACCAAACAACAAATCTTTCTCTGTTTGGAAAAAATTATGCTGGATATGGTGAACTGTTAAATGAGAACCAAATAAAACTATTAGAAAATTTTGCAAATACAACAGAAAACGCACCTGACAAACCTATACAAGGAATGTTGTTTTATGATACCACAAAAGGTCAAGTGCAAGTTTACGATGGCACATCATTTAAAGCTGCCACAGGTTCCATTGTAAGCACAAGCCAACCTACAACAGGATCAACTGGTGACCTTTGGTTTGATTCAACCAATGAACAAGTGTATGTGTATAATGGTTCTTTATGGGTTCTGATAGGGCCTATTGCTTCAGCAGGAGCTGGCACCACAGGGTCAATATCTGCTACAATTACAGATGATACAGGTGTTGCTAGGTCAGTAATACAAGATTTAGTAAATGATACTATAGTTTCTATAACTTCAACAGTTGCGTTTACTCCGCAAACTGCAATCACTGGATTTGCATCAATTGCCAAAGGTGTTAATCTATCAACTGCAATATCAGATGCTAAATTTACTGGCACATCAACAGATGCTGATGCATTAGGAAGCACAGCCGCCGCAAACTTTTTAAAATCAAACGCAGACGATACCACTAGTGGGACAATATCAATCCAAAAAGATGCGTCATTAATATTAGGAGCAGATGGTGATGTCACAGCAACTCAATCGGGGGCAAATTTTACTCTTAAAAACACAACTTCAGATGGAAACATAGTATTCAATGTTAGTGATTCTGGAAGTGATACCACAGCACTTACAATTACAGGAAGTGATGCTTCTGTAACAGTTGCAAACGATTTGACAGTTACAGGAAGTTTAACAGTTAATGGCACAACATCAACTATTTCTACAACAAACACAACTATAGAAGATAATATTATTGTTTTAAATAGCGGTCAAACAGCATCAATTGTTGGCGGAGCTGGCGGATTTGATTCTTCTACTGCTGACTCTACTGTAGGAAATGACATTGGAATAATATTTGATAGAGGAATACATGCCAACGTTGGATTTATATTTGATGAATCAAGAGATGAATTTGCATTGATAAACACAACTGAAGATGGCACAAGCACTGGTGATATTACAATAAGTTCATATGCAACGCTACATGCAACAGCTACGTCAGCACAATATTCTGACTTGGCGGAAAGATACGAATCTGATGTTACATTGGAAGCAGGTGATGTGGTAAAAATTGGCGGTACAAAAGAGGTTACAAAAACAACACACCAAGGAGACACAGACGTATTTGGAGTTGTGTCAACTGAACCAGCGTTTAAAATGAATGCAGATGCAGGAGATAACGATACACATCCTTACATTGCTCTTACAGGACGTGCCCCTTGCAAAGTTAAAGGGCCTGTAACAAAAGGTGACAGGCTAATATCATCTGATGTGCCAGGAGTTGCAGAAGCACTTAGTGATATAAATTTACAATCATTACATTCAATAATTGGCCGTTCATTAGAAACTTCGAATGTTAACGAGGTTAAATACGTTGAAATTGTTGTAGGAAAAAATTAGGAGTAAAAATGGCATATCAAACAGGTGACTCAATATTAGACGATCATTATAATGGTTTTGCTGATGATAACTCACCAAACAATATAAACAAAATTATTGGTACTGGCAACGGTAACTATGGCTACGGACAAACCAACACCATATCCACAGTAAGTGCTGGTGATAATGTAGCTGCATCACAGTGGAACACCTTGTTGAACAGGATGATTGCAGTAGGTGATCACCAAGGCACTAATATGACAACATTGGATTCAGGACAACTTACTGCTGGTGATCCTATAGCGGCAATACTTTCAATCAGTACAGACATTACGTCATTTGGAAACAATAGATTCAATGCAGTGTCATCTGCACTTACAGCCAGTTCAGATCCTAACTCTGTAAATAGAAACTTTACAACAGTTTGGACAACAAATGTTATTCACGAAGTTTCATTTACTTTTGGTTCATCAGATAAGGCAAGATTCTTTTTTAATTCAGGCGGTAAAATTACACATGTGTGGAACTTATCAGGACACACATCGGATGACAAAGCAAATGAATGGGAAGATCTTTTTAACACCAAAGCCGCTACATTTACATTTGCCGCCGCTTCAGATAGTTTAGGTGGATCAGGTTCCGCAGACACTAATTTAAATGAAGGTTTTTGGTCTTCATCAAGTGATGATTCCTACACCATACATCAAAAAATGTTTGCAGACAGTTCTCCATACACATCAAATTATGTCCAATGGGAAGCCAAAATGACTGGAGACCACGGTAGTAATGGTGGTATTGGAAATGTTCTGACCTTAAAAGCAACTGCTAGGGATGACGCGGCAGACAGTGCTGACGAAGGTCAAGCACCTCAGGATGCTTTTGACTCTGCACAAACAGGACTTGATGAAGTAGATGGCACATTGACTTCATCTTGGGTAATACAAAAACCAAACACAACATTTTTAAATGCAGACGTTATTGGTACAATCACTGCCGCTGAAGTGTCTCACACAATTGCTTAATTGCTTTATAAAATTTTTCATTATATAATATTGACATGAGCGAACGTAGATTTGCAATCAAGAGAGATCTGACATTGCTAAAACAAAGATGCAATGCACAAATGATAATTGTGTATGAAGGAGGCATGTTTAAGTGTGATGAACATTTGATTTGTTATAGCAATATGGTCAAAGACAATGATGTAATTTTAGATGTTAACGTAACTCCTGTAAAAATTACTGATGCAAAGGATTTCCAAAATAAAGTTATTGCACAGCATAGGATGGTAATGAATGAGTATGCAGAGGAGTACAAAAAAATTGTCCAATAAAGGGATATTAATTTTTAATTTTGCAAGTCACATCGATTACTCTAAGATAGCAGAAAGATGTGTGTCTCAATGTAAAAAGTATCTACAAGACATTCCCATAATGAGCGTTGGCCAGCCCATTGAAGGTGCTGACTTGCACTATGATATAGAACATCCACAGATCAACAAAAAAGTTTTCAACGGCGCCAGCAAAATATGGCATAATCTTGCAAGGCACCATGCATATGATATTTCTCCCTGGCAAACCACTGTAGTGCTGGATTCCGACTATATGGTTATGACTCAACAAATAAAAAAATTATTTGACAGCAAACAACAAATACTAATGCACAGAGAATGGTATGACGTATCTAATAATGCAACATCTGTTACACAAGTGGGCAACTCTGATATAGATATGCTTTGGGCAACTGTGTTAAAATTCGAACGCAATCCAGATGTGTCCCACTTCTTTAACTTATGGAACAAGGTAATTAAAAATTATTCATACTATGCTAAACTTTTTGGATTTTCATCACATGTGATTAGAAATGACTTTGCTGTAAGCATTGCATTGAAACAATTGCTTAACTTTGGATCAATTGATCATTGTGTTATCCCATGGGACATACACACAACCAGGGATAATGTCCAAGTTGTAAGCATGGACCAGGACAGCATCTATTTTAATGACAACAAAAGTTCATTTGCAATTAATTTTGATTGCCACGTCTTAAACAAAGAAAGTTTAATCAATGCCTGCTAAAAATGGAATTGGATATTTTACATTTGCGTTAAACACAGATGTAGACTATGAAAAATGTGCTGTGTTATGGGCACTAAGTTTGCGTGCTACACAAAAGCACCCTATAAAAATTGCAATAGTTGTTAATGATAAAACAACTTGTAGGAAAGATTTACATGATAATTTTGACTATGTAATATCTAAACCAAAAAAAAAAGTCACTAATGCAATGCACTATGAAGCGGATCTTTTGAATTTAACACCTTTCAAAGAAACAATAAAAATGGAAAGTGATATGCTAGTGCCTTGTGATCTTTCCATTTGGATGCACACATTTAGGCTAGCAGATCTTACAATTACAGGTCATGTTATAGATCATAAACACAATAAGGCAAAAGATGATAGATACAGACAATTTATAAAAGCAAATAGACTACCAAATGTTTACAATGGACTGTATTATGTAAGATACACAGAACAAAATGTAAAATTTTATAGAGAACTTAATAGAGTTTTTTGCAATTGGCAAAATGAAATTAGGAAATATAGACTATGGGAAAGACACAAACCATCTACAGATTATGCAATGAGTATGGCTTTGGTAAATCTTGGTCTTGAACACTGTGTTGTAAACACTCCATTGCCAACTTTTATCCATAATAAAACACATTGCGTAGGTGATTGGAAAGATTATGCGATTACAAATGCAAATACAATAATAGTAAATGGAACAAAATTGCAGTATCCGTGGCATTATCATGATAAAAATTTGGCCACAGAAAATTTAATATCTAAATACAAGCAGTATGTATAGAATTTATTATACTCATGAAGGAGAAATTACCACTGTTGGAGTGTCCCAAGCTCCTGGCACTTTTATTGAATGCAATTTGGAGATTATGGAAAAAGTACAACAAGCTCCACAGACGTTTTTTATTAAGGATAAAAAATTAATGTTAAAAACTATTGCCCCTAAAAAACAACCAAAAAAACTACAACTTGTAGATGAACCACCTGGTTGGATATGTGCCCATGATAATTTTTTTGAAGTAATTGAGTATGCAAACGAAAAACCATTATGGTTCGATTTTGACAAACATAAATGGGTGCGTTATGATTGATATAGCAGATCTTGATGTTGTGTTTTTATCTTACAAAGAGCCTAACAAAGAACACAATTGGCTGGACCTTAAAGCAAAATGCCCATGGGCAAAACGTGTTGATGGAGTGGAAGGATCTGATGCCGCACACAAAGCTGCAGGAGAATGTGCTAACACAGAAAGATTTGTTTTAGTGGATGGAGACAATATTGTTGATCCAGCAATATTTGATCAACAAATCGATCTATCTAAACAAAATGAAAATGTTGTTATACGTTGGCGTAGCCTTAATAACATAAATGGACTAAAGTATGGAAACGGTGGAGTATCATGTTGGACTAGAACATTTGTTGCAAATATGAAAACACACGAAAACACAGATGGCTCGGACCAAAGTCTAGTTGAATTTTGTTATGAGGATGGATATTTGGCCTATCCTGAATGTTATTCTACCACGATCATAAATCATACAGCACAACAGGCATGGCAAGCTGGCTTCCGGGAAGGAGTCAAAATGTCGTTAGATCGAGGCAAACGGAAAACTCCAGGAGAATTCGCAAAGTCTGTGCATAAGCAAAATTTACTGTGTTTGCTGACTTGGATGAGTGTAGGGGCAGATGTAAAACACGGCTTATGGGCCATGTATGGAGCATGTGAAGGTTGCTACATGACAATGGTTGCAGATTGGGACCATGTTAATGTGCGAGACTTTAAATATTTAGAACA
>CAACVD010000154.1_pt1 | contig 29698 bp, 53 predicted proteins | sample 2381771 | NCBI WGS metagenome assembly CAACVD01 (sample SAMEA5211965, study PRJEB30684) | marine metagenome | biome: Marine; feature: Epipelagic; material: Water | collected 2015-10-15 | depth 15 m
CACTAGAAGTTCTTATACAAGTCTAAAACTCGCTTGATATGGTCAGGAAAGGCGACATTATTACGCATAGATGTAGTAGACTGATTCTGTATAGAAGCGCCAGCTAATACTCTGCGCTCTTTATGCTCATCTTTCAAGTAATAAGTAATCAAATCAAAAACAGCGAGTTTCAAATCTTCTGGTACAGTAGCATACCCTGCTGTATATACAACCTGTACAGCGCCAACCCCTTTTGGCCAATTTCTATAGCCTGTGGTGTTAGTACGAATTAAACTGTCAGTAGTAGTATCTAAAAAATACTCATGTGCTGCAGTGGTAAGTGCAACATAGGACTCTGCATAAGAAGAGCGCTCTGATACACTTACAATAGTATTAACTGGGCTTTCAGTAAGCTGTATAGCATATGTATCCCAGTTAATGCTTATGATTTCGGATTTATTAGTAGAATAAAAATCTACGATACTATTTCCGCAATATGTTTTTACTAATTGACTTACCGCAGGAACTAAGACATCAATTCGTGCGTCCTCTTTAGGAGCATTGATACCTTCGGCCTCTTTGTATTCAGCTAACGTAGTTAAATTTGCCATAAGTAAATTAGTAAAAACAGGGGAGGTTGCCCTCCCCTGAGTTGCTCTTAATTAAATTAAGCTGCGAAGTCAACCTTAACAGAAGGCTTATCAGCACCAGCAGCAGGCAGAATTTCTTCAAAGCCCAAAGACTGGCTTGCAACGATAACACGACGTTGGTTCATAACTTCATAATCCTGCTCAACAGTCACACCACGAAGACGTGGGACAACGTAGTTACGAGGATTAACAACGAAAGCAGCAGGAATACCAGCGGCTTCAGTTGGGAACTCATCAGATACAACAACAGGAGTACCAAATACGGCACCAATTGTACCCGTAACACGTACTGCAAGATCACTACCTACTTCATCCAGAGTTTGGAACGAAGCGTCATCTAACAAGTCGTAGTAGCTGTTCTGGCTTACAACGTATGCCAAATCGCCTGGATTGATACCGTACTTACCCATTGATTGACGAGCATTCAAAAGGATAGCAGACGTCAATTTAGCGCCAGCACCAATACCTAGAGTTTCGCTGTGAGTGTCGGCTTCGCCGTCTAGACCAGCAATTGTGCCATTACCATTAAGAATCATAGCTTCAACAGCACGAGCATGTGAACGAGCAACACCTTCTACCAACATAGGCATTAGGTTAATAAGAACTTGCTCATCAACATCGTTGTCCATAAATGTGCTTGATACCAAACGGTAAGCATTCAGGATAACTTGCTTTGGCTTGTAAGAGTTATCGGTAGCGCCACGATTTTCTAAGTTACCACTAGTAGCGTTAATAGCCCAGTCAGCCAAACCTGTATCAGGTTGGATTGGCAATACTGTAGCAGCGCCATTTACTGGAACTTCACGGAACAATCTAGCAACTTTAAGCTCTAGCTGAATTTCCTTCTCAATTTGAGAAGAAACTTCTTGGTCGATGTCAGCAGCATTAGATGTGTAGTCGATACCAGCTTTTTGCATAAGATTACGAGCATAGTCTGTATCCATGCCTTTACGAGTCATAACACCCAGCATATGAGCAGTCATAAACTCTTTGCCCCACTTAGAAATCTCGTTGCCATCTACACCACGATCAGAGAATACGCGCTTTGACTCACGCATCTTAGTGATTTCTTCAGTCTTTTCTTCGAGTTCTTTCTTATATGTAGCAAGAACTTCTTCCATGTTAGCTTCACGCTCGTTCAATTTTTCTTGAACGTCGTTCATTAAGCGCTCTGCACCAGATTCTACGCCCGTTACGATTGCTTGCTTAACTTCTTCTTCTTGCTGAGCCTTAGCTTCTGCTTCAACAGCGGCTTTTTCGACAGCTTCTTGTTGTGCTGCTTCTTCTGCAGCTTTGGTCTCGGCTTGCTTCATTGCAATTTTTGCAGCAGTTTCCTCTGCCACCTTCTTAGCAAATGCTTCCAAGTCGATTTCTGAATTTTGTACTTCAGACATTTGTATCTCCTTTTGGGTTTCTTCAACCCCGTCCGGTGTATCACTAGCTACGCTAGAAGTATTAACTTCGTCTTTAGCCAGAGTCTGACCGGCTAGATCTACACGATTGGTGAAAGTTTTTTTGAATTCTTCGTACTCTGCTTGAGAGTCAAAAGACTTCGCCAGAGAAAAAGTAGCTGCTTGATTGCAAGGTACGGATACTACCGAAACTTCAAACAACTCAGCGTCCTTTATCTTTAATCCGTCGGTTTCCTCTATATAATCAGCATCCTTGACTCGGAAACCAACAGAAAAGGCTCCAAGGACACCGTCTTTAACTAGTTCACAAACTGCTGCAGGAGCAGATTTGCTAATCTTTGCTTCGAGCTCTAGGCCATTTGGTGTAACTTTGAGTCCTGTTGCTCGACCGATTGGCTTATCGTAATCATGGTTGAATAAGATAATCGGGTTCTTTTCAAAATTCTTTAGGCCACCCTTTGTCCAGGCTTCGTGAGAAATTGAATCTCCAGCGCGGTCAAAGTCTGCTGTACTTGCCATACCCCGAATCATAACACTACCATCTTCAGTGGTGTGTGATTTGAAAGTAGAGGTAAGATTAAATATCTTTTCCATATTACTTCTCTTCTTTTACTGCCGGAACAGTCTTAGGCTTAGGTGCTGCCTTTGGAGCAGATGGAGCAGGCTTAGGCTTTATAGCTTCAAAAACGTCTGGGCGAGACTTTCTCATAAAATCTAACATTCGCTCCCAAGAGCCAAAAAAGTTTTGAATCTGACCATACCGGACAGGAACAGTGCCAAGAGCAATGTACTCTTGCTTAGATAAAACTTTTTTATGCTTTAACATTACTTCTGCAATGAGGCCCAAAACAGCGCCTTTTTGTCTAAGTCTCGTCATTCTTTTCTCCTTCTGCGGGTCTACCGCCTTCATCGGGATTGGCAGCACTTCCTGCAATATTTGCAGGAATGCGAATATCATCATGCCCTTGTACTGTTTCAAACCCTAAATGTTTTCTTGCTTCGTTCGGGGATATAATTCCCCCATTAACCAGAGCGGTATAGTATGCTGACTGGTCTCGAAGTTCGGGCTGTAAAGCTGGAATGTTAGTAACATCCTCTCGCAACTCAAACCCAAAAAATCTCTCAAACCCAAAGTTAATCTTTCTTACTATGGGAAGTATAGTTTCCAAATAATACATACGCATATTTGGACGAATATTTGCATTATTTCCAGAGTCTAATAATATAGGAGGAACTCCCAGAGCTTTCAAAATAATTTTTTCATTCTCTTCAATTGCAGATTGAAAGTCAAGCTCTTTGAAGTTTACATTTGAGATTTGGTCAATCTCAATACCTCCGTCAAGAATAAGAGGTCTACGACCTCCCGCATCTGGACGATAGCGAATACTCCAGGACTGAATCATTCGCTCTTTAATTTTTTCTGATAAAGTGTTCGGGCTTTTCAAAACTAAGCCCGGTACAGCACCATTTTTGAAGAAGTTATCCTGGAACTTTCGCATAGATGACATAAGTTGCATTGTGCGAAGCGCAGGCTTCAGGCGAGAAGTTCCTCTATAAATTGAGTGAAAGGAGTTATCTTTAACATGGATAATCTCAGTAGGACTATAATCTACTACTTCATTAAAGGTAAATTTCTCAATATAGCGAGTTTCACTTGAGTGAATAACCATTTTAGATGCTGGTAAATGATAAAGATGTACTCCATCATAATAAATAAAAATGTTCCCATCAATAATATAATCTGTAATCAGATTACGCTTAAATGTGCTAACATCCTGAAAAGGATTCGGTTCTGTATTTAGCAGTAAGTTTACTCGTGTGCGTTTCACCCCCTTGACAACACTTTGTAACCCTTGAACCTGATTACCTACCGCAGTAGGTATTTCAGAAGCGTCATCTACGATTAGATTTACGCCTCTATTTACAATCTCTATCTCTTCATAAGCTGTTTCGTAGCGAAAAGTAAGCTCACGAGAAGACTCAGTTTTATGGTCATAGTATGGCTGAGCAGGATTTAATTTTTCTTCCTTGCTGCCTTTTGCAAAAATGTCATACCATGCCATGTTTTTCTCTTTGAATCTCTACCCATCTTTCCTGCTTTTTTGCAGTGGTAAGTTTAGGGTCTCTACCATAAATTGAATGCAATTTTAGGTGATGTTCATGACATAGTGTAACAGTATGTTCATATAACTCTGCCCAATGCCGTTCAATAAAGTCTTCCCTAAATGCGAGAACATTCTCAGGAAGAAGTTTATTCTTTTTTACCCAGTCGTGAACTAAAGGGCTTAAACTGTAAAAATGGTGAAAATCAAGTCTGCTTGTTTCGCCGCAAATGTAACATTCGCTGGCTTTTTCATACTTTGATTTTGCTTTGTCTCTTACATATTTTACAAGGTCTCTTTTCAAATCCATTTTCAATACCAGAATTATAGCGAAGTTAAGGTAGGTTGTCAAATACTTTTTTTGGTGAGGTATCCTCTAAAAACCACTGTTTGAAGTTTCAAAGGAATACAATGCGTAGCGGATAGCATCTGCCATGTGGGACGCTTTATTGTGCTTTGGTTTCTCTTTTGCCAGATTGGGGTTCGGGTCCCACTGGTATTGGTCCAGGCTTGCGATAGATTCGGTACAAGACGAATCCACATAAAGAAAATCATTATCTACAATACTCTCTACATGAGCAATACCATCAAGAACAGATTTTTTAGCATTTATAGTAGTAATGTCATAGTTTTGAGCAAAGTCAAAACGAGTTTGTTGAGCAGCAGAATCAATAAAAATATAGTCTATATCCCACTTGTCAATAAGTCTTTTTATCTCTGTAGCATGCTGTTCAGTTGTTCGTTCTGAGTCAAGATACTCATCTACTAGATAAAAATTACGTTCATCCCAATCATAAGCAATTACACAAAAAGCCGTTGGGTCACGATAACCTACGTCTAGTCCTGCTAATACATCCATCCCTCGTAAGTCTATTTCTTCAAAAGACCCCACACACTTCTCGTAGTCAAAGTTCCAAATTCGTCCTTCATAAGTATTGAAGTCGGCTTCGTACTCTTGACGAAACTCAGCTTCGGACATGCTTTTTCGTGCTTCCGCAATATCCATTTCAGACATTCTAGGATTATCCTTATAAGTTGCACGAATAGACGCCCATTCAGGAAACTCGTCATCAAAACCCCTATCAAAGAACTCAGCAAACCAATTGTTTCGGCCTCTAGGAGTGGAGATAAAGAGTGCTTTTGAGTTATCTTTATCTAGTGTAGGACGAAGAGCTACATTGAAAGCGTCTCTACCGTCTGCAAGTGCCGCTTCATCAAATATAATTAGATCATACGAACGTCCTACACAAGAGTCTACTTGATTTACAGAGCCCATTCTTACGGTGGAACCGTTAGAAATTTCTATAACTTTATCTTTTGCGTTATCCTTTGTAACCTCTAAATCAAAATGCTTTATTAAGTTTCTTTGCAAATCAAAAGAGATTTGAGATAACGAGTAGTTCGGAGACATAATAAGAATATTAGACCCCGGAACTAAAGATACTAGTTGTCCAATAATATTTGCAATATAGGTTTTACCTTGCCTACGAGAGACAGCAGCGCAAACAAAACGATACTTTGGAGAGTTTACTGCATTTATAATAGCTACCTGAGAAGGAAGAGCTGTAATATTTAACAGATCTAAATAAGGTTCTATAGGTAGTTTTATAAACTTACTTTCTGCTGGATAATCTAAAAAGTAGTCTGAAACTATATCTGCGCGGCTTATTTGTACAGGCATTTACCTATTCCTGTGGCATTGACCAAGTTTTACTATATTTTCGAGAAAGACTAAACTCATCATTAGGCTCTTCTTCTTTGTCTTTTTCTTGCTCGTCTACTTTTTTGGGTCTGCGAAGTACAGCTTTAATTTCGTAATCGTCGTTTACGTTCATCTAAATATCCTTTTATTAGTTTTACTGCTACAACATTTGGAAAGAAATGATACTTATCGAATACATAGAATCTTTCTTCCAGATATTCTTTTGTGCAAAATTTCTTTTGTATATTGTCAAGATACATACCGTCCCAGCGAAGAACCGCGTGTCCTTCTCCTTTAAACTTACAATAACAAACTTTTGCTTTTCCTGTAACTAAATGCCAAATCATTTTTGCATGGCTTCTACCAGAGGCTTCATATAAGTATGTTAAAGAATAGTCCTCGCAATCGCCTTCAAAGGGAAGTTCATACATAATTCGCCACAGCTCACGTTTACCATACTTATCCTTATCATACCTATATTTGAAATGGTGATTTAAGTACTCAAGAAATTTTTCCATTATTTTTTACCTGCATACGCATTAGCCCCAAAAAAGGCAGCTACAAGAGCTGATATAGCTACAAAATAGGTTGGGGCAATATCACCAATAATGTTTGCAGCGCTCTCTAAGCCGAACAAAGAAGTACAAAATATACCAAAAGGATAGAAGAGCATACCCCAAAGAGCAAACCACGTCATTTTTCGCATAGCATCCCTTTGAGCATCCTGATCCTCCAGTTCTTTTCTTTTGAACTCTAGGTGCATGTCCACTTCTTTTTTAGTTAAATGCCCGTCCCCGTTTACATCGGCTCCCGGAATAGCATTTTTATCAATAGTATTAGTCATTAGAATTTGGTAAGAACTATATCAAAGCTAGCTATACATTCACTCTGTGCTGCGGTTGTACTAGCCTGTATATCAATGTCAGTTTTTTGTGCTATAAATAAAGGAATAGTAAAAGGCAAAGAAAATGTACTTTGATAAACTTTTATTTCGCTTTGAATTTGAAAAACTTCTCCTAAAGGACGAACATATAACTGTACATTAGCATCGTCATTTTTACCAACTCCAGCAGTCCAAACATTTATAAAAGCTCTGTGATTTGCAGGAACGGTGTAAACTGCCATAAGAGTTTGAGCCCTTTCTGGTTCTATCTGAGCTACTACGGTTCCTGCATCACTAACGGTGCGCAGCGTAACCGTTCCAACATTTGTACTTCCTCTATAAACACAACGAAATACGCGTAAAAATGTATTAGAGGTTGTTACCGCAGTAGTACCTGTCATAGTGACAGTTTCTGTAAGTGGCCCATAGTTTGCATCTAGTCCTTGAATTTCAAGAGTTCCAGTGTCAGAAGCAGACGTGCTTGCCACATACAATATGTGTGCTGTTGCAAAGGCCGACCACGGATATAATCCTCCTGCTGACCATACAGTCTGAGGAGTTGACGTAAGTCCTGCATTTGCTCCAAATTTATGAACGGGAAAATAATCTTCTCGACGTTCCGCTACTCTCATACCAAAATCAGTAGTCATTACCATTTCACCTTATCAGCCCAATAAGCAGCAGACATCTTTCCTTTTGCAATGTTTTTTGCGTGCCGAGCTTTGAATGAAGCGCGTTTACGCTTCATTGCCTCGCTTTCACCTTTCTTAGGCTTACCAGCAGTTTTTGCTCCCTGCTGGCCAAAACGAATTGTTTTAACTTTGTCTCCAGATTTTGCTACAACAATATGAGACTTCTTCGGGTGTCCAGGAGTGCGCTTTGGTTTATTATAGCCACTTACTCCTGCTTTCTTTAAACGAGAGTCTTTTTTCTTTGCTGGCTTTCGTCTACTTCTTCTTACCGCCACGCTTCATTCTCCTACGACTTTTAGTAAAAGTTTTTACCATAGTCGGCTTTCCGCCTGGATTGCCTGCTGCTCTTTTTCTACGAATAGCTGATTTTCTTTGTGCAGGAGTCATACGGGCTGCTTTTGCGGCTGGAACACATTTTGGGTATTTTTTCTTTCCGGCTTTACTGCGGCCACACTTTTCAAATCCTCCGCCTTTCTTTGGACGAGAAATGTCAACCCACTTTTCTGAAAACCATTTTGTGAGTCCAGTTTTTGCCATACTACTTACTATGAGAGGGGAGTTTGCATTCTACAAACCACTCCCTCTGCCGAGTTATAGGGTTATACTTTTTCATACGAACTTTTTTGCCTTCTGACATAAGTTTCTTTGTTTTTACAAAAGTATAATGATAACTGTGATTATCTCGTGTCTGTCCTTCTGGAATTAGATACAAAATATTTTTTCGTTTGCTTGTAGCCATTATTTGCCTCAGTATTTTTTAACGATCTGGTTAAACTCACGGTTTACCTTTTACTTCCTCACTTTTTTCGCTTTCGTTTTTTGTGAGAGGAATCTTTCATAAGTCTACCATTTGGCATATAATGATACCCTTTTGGAGCCTTTTTCCTCCGGCTAGTTTTCTTTTTCTTTCGATGATAAGCCATTAGCCTTTCATCTTCTTCAGAATTGCTTTCTGTAAAGCGGGTGGAAGTTTTTTCTGCTTAGCTGTCAACCCTTTCCTTTTCTTGCCGTTCTTTTTAGGCTTTTTCTTTCCCATTGGTTTTTTCTTTCCGTTATGTGCAGGCATAATATTATCCGCTTCGGTATCTACCGCCTCGCTTTTTGTACTCTCGTACAAGCCACGCATTAGCATAGGCACTGGGATAAACTGCAAACTTTCGTTTAGCTGCGGTTTTTACCCTAGCATAGAGTGCCTTGTTTGTTGGAGTTGATTTTCTCCTTGTTGTTGATTTTCTCCTTTTTCTAGCCATTGGATTATTATATAGAAACTAAGACCAATTGTCAAGAGCTATTTTTGTATGGTGTAAATAGAAATAAGCTCGCTCTTGCCTTTTACAGTTACCTCTCCTAGTTTATCATACTTATTAGAGGTAGTTTGCTGCATAGTATTCTTTGAAATAATTAAATCAGTATTGTACTCTTTGCACTGCCCTTCTAAACGAGAAGCAAGATTAACAGCATCACCGATTACGCTATAATCAAAACGAGTACTAGAGCCCATATTACCAACAATACAAGAGCCTGTGTTAATACCAATACCCGTGCAAATTTCAATATTTTCACTTTCAAGTTCTTTGTTTAATTTTTCTAGTTCTGCTCTCATTTCAAGAGCTGCTTGAACAGCTTTTTCGGCATGCTTTTCTTCGTCGAGAGGCGCATTCCAAAATGCCATAATACAGTCGCCCATGTATTTATCAATCGTTCCGCCATGTTTTAGTATTATGTCTGTTTGATTTGTGAGAAAGCGATTTATCAACTCTACCAGCCCTTCTGGATTATCTTTATATCCTTCTGAAATTGGAGTAAAGCCTCGTATGTCGCAGAAAAGAAAAGTCATTTCTCTGCGTTCTCCTCCGAGCCGAAGCAGCTCTGGATTTTTTTGAAGTTTTGCCACCATACCAGGAGCAAGATAGTGTTCAAATTGTTTTTTGATTTGTTGCTTCAACTTATACTGTGTAAGAAACTGTATAAAAGAAGTAACCGCCCATACTACGCTAATAGCAAATACAAGGTAGGATGGATCAAAAAGTAAAAAAGTAGTGTCAAAGATATACTTTGCGCCATATAAAAAGCCGACAGTAAGAGCTATGAGTGCTGGAACTGATAGGTAAAGATTAAACCCTAAAAACGCCATTGCAACTAAAGCAATAATAAGAATAGAAAACTCTAGTGGCTCCGCATAAAGAGGCCGAGCAATTGTACTTCCATACATTAAAGTAGAAAGTGCGGCAGCCTGTACTTCATGGGGTGCTTTTAGTCCATTTGGAGTTGCTACAAGTGTAGAAGCTCCTTTTGCAGTTACGCCTACTAAATGCACTAGCCCGGAAAAATCACTTTCTAAGTAATCTTTTGCTGATATGCGAGGAAAGTCTCTATTCCAATTTATCCAAACTCTTGCATTACTATCGGTATTTATCACAGGAAAGCCAGAAGTTCTTACTGCTTCTACTCCTGTGCTAGCTGTTTTAATTGTATATGAAGGAGCCTGTGCTAAGTTTCTTAAAATATCCAAAGCAAAAGAAGGGTAGAGAGTATCTGCTATGTTAAAGATGAGAGGAATTCTACGAACAAGCCCATCTAATTCAGGGGCTGTAGAAGTTACTCCGTTTCCACTTGCTTCTTTTTCAATAGGCTCTACATTATTCAAAACTCCATCATACGCGAAAAGAAAAGGTTTTGGATTCTCTCCAATACTTGCAGTGCCTACGTGAGGAGGTTTTCCCGCATAAGACGAGTTTGACCCCGCTGCCGAGACTACTACAAGAGAGTCTTTCATGCATTCCGCAAGCTTTTCATCACCTTGTGCTCTGTCTGGCTCTGGAAAAAGAATAGATAAGCCTGTAACTCCAGGGCCAAAAAAGTCACAAAACTTTTCTCGGGGCCAGGGCCATTGTCCAAGCTCTTGTAAACTATCATCATCTATATCTATAAGTAAAATATTTTGTTCTTCTACTTTTGGTAGAGATGAAATCATAGTATCAAAGACCTGTAATTTTACTGCTTCTACAGGGTATGGGTTCCAAAGCCGGAAAGCAAAGAGAGAAATTATGGTGAGTCCTATAAAGATTTTTGATTTCATATTATTGTTGAACTATTGAAATATACACGTCCCCGCCCGTATTGATGAGAACATTAAATATTTGCCCGGAGTCATTGCCTTTAATTGTATACCCAGTACTTTGAAGAAGTTTGAGTCTCAAACTATTCTCGACCTGGCGGTATATTACTACCTGCTGGCCTTCCGTAAAAGTATTTATTTGAGTAGTTGAATCAAAACCCATTTGAGTGCCAACTATTGCAAATACGTTCTGTTCTTGAAGAACATCTCTATCTTTTTCTTCCTCTAGCTGCTCAAAAACATCCAGCAAGTCTGTTAAAAAATTTACATCTAATAAATCTATGTCTAGTTCCGTAAACTCAAGGGTTTCTTTTGATGCGTCTAGCTCGTCTTCCAGTAATTCTACGTCTAAATCATTAAAGTCTAGAAGACTTGCTGTTCTTTGTTCTATTTCCTCTTCTTCCAAACTCTCCTCTGGTGGTGATACAATTAGCATGTTGTCAATAATATCGAGATTAAGATTAAGTATCTTTGGAGTTGAAGGAGCTTTTTCGTATATAGAAACTGTAGTAGCTTGGTAGGGTTTATTCAAAACTACCTGTCCCATCATAGATGACACGATAATTTCACCAGAAGCATTTCCAAATTCATCTGGTAGCAGAATAATAAGTGTACGCCCAAGCTCATCGACAGTGGAAGTAAAGTCAGTACCACGAATCGCTATTTCAGCAGTCGGAGTCTTAATTTTTATATTTTCTTTATCTATCTTTCCTAGAGCGCCAGAGATAAAGCGAGCAGTGCCCGAAGTAAAGTTGAGTGCAAGTTTAGATTTAGAAGGGTTTGGGTCATAAACAAATTCGTCTATGACAATAGAAGAGTGCTCAGTAAGCTTTAGTTTGGAATCGTCGAGAAAAGAAAGTTCAATTCTTCCTGCTGCTGTGCGAACATTATCGTAGCTTTCAATACCGAAGTCTACTTGAGCAGTGTTCTCTACCTGTTCTCGATAGATTGCTGCGTTTCCGTAGACTTCGGTAACATTTCCTATGCTTGCGTTAGCAGCCTGTGTTAGTACCAGAATCGTTTTGAATAATACACAACGTAGCAGGTGTTCCACTTGTTCCGCTTCCACTTCCAGTAAAGTTAATCATATCGTTGTTTGAACTGGATCTTTGCTGTATATTCACATCCCAATAATCGCCAGTAAGATTCAAAGTTGAGCTATGCCCATTTCCTGAAGTTGCACTTGAATTATTGATACCTATATAATCAACGTTATTGTAGTTTCCGGTTATGTCCCAATCTTGAGTAACATACTTTGATTGAATAATTACAGTAGCAGTATTGTTGCTTCCGTTGATGTCCCAATCTAAGTTCATGTTACTTGAATCAGCAGCGTTAAAATCTCCCTTTGTGTTATGCTGTGCAAAAGTTGCTGCTTCTAGCGTTACTGTATTGTCGGAGCCGTTAATGTACCAGTTGAAGGTAGAGTCTGTTGCATCTGCTCCTTCTGCTATACTTACAGTTAGTGTGTTGTTTCCACCAAGAATAAGGTTATCAAAATCAGTATTCAACATGCTGTAAGTTCCAGCAGAGTTAAATAGACCTGTAAAGGTATTGCTGTCTCCAGTCCAGTCTATATCAAAATCAGAGCTGCTTACATTGATGTCCGAAAGAAACTTGTTTGAATCACCTATCTGCCAAAGAGAGAAATCTAAATTACTTCCATTCAACTTCATAGCAACACTTCCATCATTGCTTTTTGCAATAATGTTTCCACCACCAATCTGTCGCAAGTCTATTTGGCTATCCGTGCTTGTGACTGTTTGTTCAATGTAGATTTGGTTATCCGCTGCCCACGAGTTATTTGCAACAAAAGCTGCAAGAATAAATAATAAGCGTTTCATCGCTAGTCTCCCGACGTAAAGGCCCAGAATCCTTTAGTCTTACCCTCATAGACAGTCTCAAGAACAGCAGTTTCTATCGCTTTCTGCAAGGCTATTGCCATGCTTTCATTTGTAGCACTGCCCACTTCTACTTCGACTAATTCTGTTCCCATTTCTATGAATTTGAAATAGTCCGTGGAAACAGCTATTGAGAGTATTTTTTTGGTCACTAAGACCTCTATTAAAATTTCTCCTGTATTTACGGATACGGTTCGCAATGAAACAGTTACTACGTCTTCTCTGTATTGTCTTGAAGCCCCTATTCCTAAGCTTCTTGCTCCCATACCTCCTGTTTTGAGATTGGTTTCATAATCTATGACCCCGCCCTGCATTAAAAGCCCCGCAAATAGCAAAGGGCCTAGTTTTTGTTTTTGAGCAAAACTCTCTCGTGTTGAGCGAATTATCTGACGCTCTTTTGTAATGAAGTCAATTCCAACTCGTTCTACAACTCGAAAGAACTCTCCTTTTGCAGCATGTTTTAAGGCACGAATTAAGTATGCCTCTGGGCCTGCTGTTACCGCAGACGAAAAAAGAGCGAACTCAGAGTTGCTCTTTCTTTGTCCTGTTAAGTCTGTGAAAGCCCCTGAATAAATTGCAATTATAGGTTTTTGCGTCGCGGGCTTGAGTTCTGCCAACTCATCTATTTTTAGAGTCTCTTTTTGTGGAGGCTCTGTAGGATCTACTAACTTTACGGGATAATTTGCGCAGCTAGTCGCCATAAAGACTAAACTGATCCACAGGAACTTCAATTTGAGTGCACAAATCGTCTGCTTCACAGTCGCCATAAGACCCTTCCTCGCCGTACTTGCCTGGGTAAGTCTCCATAATCAACCTACCATCCAGCATATAATATCTTATATAGTAATCCTCGCTTGAAAAATAAAAACGTCCGTCCAAATTTGGGTCGATGTCTCCAGCTGCAAACATACTTTCCACCAAATCCTTTGAAAGTCTTGAATAAATACGACTTTCAAAGTTACGAAGAAACCGATTCTGTGTACTATTCTCCAAGTCTCGCTGAGCTTCTTCCAAATCTGCTTCAATTTTTGCAAGAATCTCCTTCTTGCGGCTCATCTCCTGGTTTTCAATCGTTAAATAGTGAGAAGACGTATTGACCCCGCTAAAGCTTGGGCTTTTGAACTTGAATGTCATCTGGTCCGCTGTCGCTGGGAGAGATAGACTCAGTAGAATACTCATTATTATACATTTGTTCATATTTTAACACTACATCTACCTTTTGCTGTAAACGAATCATATCGTTATCAAGCATTCGATTTGCATCAATACACTTGATAAGAGCTAAATGCATCTCATCTAGCTTTGGCTGTATCTTATTTACTATAAATTTCCATACATAGTAAATAAAGTATCCCATTCCTACAGCTAAAGAGATGGCGAACCCAAATTCAGTAACTATAACAGTTAAGTCTTGCATCAATCTCGCCTTACATCAAGTTTTACATTTAGTGGTTCGCCTTTTTCGTTGGTACGAAAGTTTTCTGCACGAGCAATTCTGTCAATTGGGGGCGCTAGACGAAGAGCAGAGGACACAAGAAGGTCAATTTTTAATAATTCATTACAACCTACTCGCGCACGATCTTCTAGCATCTTACAAAAACTGGTCAAAGTTTCAATCTGCTCTACTACACCATCGAGTATTTGCTTGAGAACTGCAAAAATAAAAAAGCCCATAATGAGAGCTCCTGCAATGGGAGCACCTACTTCAGCTATAAACGCAAAGATTTCCATTTATACAAGTAGAAGAGTAGAAAGTATTCCCAGTAGAAAAATAATTGTAGTAGCTCCTCCGCCAAGAATAAGCTGATACACTTTATCTAATCGATTTTCTACGCCCTCCATTCGATTGTAAATGGTTTTCCACCTTTCCTCACATTGAGCGTCGTGAGTATGAAACTGTAACTGTAAATTATGAAACTCATCATCTTCAAACATTTGTTAACAACTTCTCCATGAGCTTACCGTAGTTGCCCTGGCCAAAAGGAATACCTTCATTGTTTATTTGAACAGCAGTCATATTCTTTACGTTGGTACTTTGAGCTTTTTCAAGTTCAGCCATTGCCTTTATCTCGTCCATTCTCATTTTATGTGCCATCTGTAACAAGTCTGCTAGGTCTTTGCTAGAGTACATACCACTTTCTTTTGCTTCTTCGAGCTTGCTTTCGATTATCTCATCTAGCAAAGCGCCGATGTTATTCTTATTTCGGTATCCCATGTCCAGGTACACTGAGTCAATATAACGTTTTACTTCACGCTTATTTAACAGTTCAACTACTTTATCTTCGCGCACACCCATTGATTCGGTAACTGCACGAATATTTCCGAATTGTAAATAACAATTCGCTATTTCTAGTCCTTCTGGGGAAATTGTGGTTACTTCTTTACTCATGAATAGAATTATACGAAAAGAAAGGTGGAAAGTCAAGAAGTATTTTTGAGTATGTATGATTTTTAACTTGTACACCGTTTTGATTTTTTACAAAGTTGTACGTGTGGAGGTCGCCCGCGGCGCGGCGATAGTCAAGGTCTATTAACCGCCCCCGTTCGATAGAAAAAATCAATTGACAGGGTGCGGCGCGCTAACAACTTTGTTAAGGGGCACCAACAACTTAGTTAAGGGGGCGCCTCCATTATTCCTCCATCGGTTTTTCACATAATTTTCACGCAAGCATTCATATAATATACCCCATAACACGGACACACTGGCGGCGCGGATAACATGAAAATCATTCATACACTACTTGAAAATTTTTCACTTTACCGAAAGCCAAATCCTGTTATAATACGCACTTCACTCACTACTAAGGACGACAAAAATATGTCTAACTACACTCCAGAAATGATCGCTAAAATCGAGGCTGCGGCGCCTCTTAACCTTTCTGTTGCCAAGGATTTGGCTGCTGATTTTGGCTTAAGCCATCGCTCGGTTATCAGTAAAGCAAAATCGTTACGCGTGGAATACGTCAAAGCGGCTCCGGCTGCGAAGCGTCCCACCGGCCCTAGCAAATCGGATTTGGTCGCGGCGATTCAGAAGGCCACCAACGCCGATGACCTTGATGGCTTGGAAAAAGCAACGGCTCGCGCTTTGTCTAACTTGCTGGCTTCGCTTTCGTGAAGCTGGCCGACTTAGCCGGATGGTTGGGGGCGTTCGCTGTGTGCGGCGCTCCCTTCATCATCGACACGGATGCCGGAAAAATTCTTGCCATTGCGGGGCTTTCACTTTTAACGATACAAGCCCTTGACAATGATATGAAAAATTTGGTAATCTTGAATCTGGTTTCAATTATTGGATTTACTTATGCGCTACTTTTTTGACCTAGATGATACCGTCATCGACTCTAGCCACCGTCAGCGAATCAACGCCGATGGTTCAATTGACCTTGCCTTCTGGCGTGCTAATAGCACTCCCGAACAGATTATGTTAGACGCGGCGCTACCGCTCGCGGAAACATGGCGGCGAGCAAAAGCGGAAGGTTCAATCGTCAGCGTTTGTACTTCTCGCATAATGAGCGGGGCAGATTTTGCGATGCTAGAAAATCACGGCCTGACTTATGACTTCTGTTTGTCGCGTCAGGCTTGGGACGACCGACCATGCGGCGAATTGAAGTTGTCAATGCTGCGAGAATACGCGGCACGAATTGGCTCACCTTGGGCGCGATTCTGCAAAACGTCGGTTCTGTTTGATGACAATATCGACGTGCAAGAAACTCTCGGCGGCGCTGGCTTTTCGGTGCTAGACCCTGTACAATGGAATCATTACCAACAAAGAAGGACTGCATAACATGACTATTCAAGCTAAAACAATTATGGTTCTGGACACCGAAACTTGTGACCTAAAAGGCCACGTTTATGACGTAGGCTACACCGTTGCGAACAAGCGCGGCGAGATTGTCACGCGCTACAATGCGCTTGTGCTCGAAGTGTTTACGGACGCGGAAAGGATGATGGGCGCATTCTACGCGAAAAAACTTTTTTCGCACTATGCCCCAATGCTCGACCGTGGCGAGATTTCGCTTGTGCCTTGGATGGATATTGTCGCACAAATGCGCTACGACATTGCTCTATATGGCGTCAATGTAATGGCCGCATATAATCTTGGGTTTGACCGTCGCGTGATGAGACAAACCCACGGCTTACTTGGTGACGGCTCGCCAATATGCGGCAAAATGGACCAACTCGACCTATGGCAATTTGCTTGCGAAACTAAACTCTCGCAAAAAACATATGCCAAGATTGCTAGGGAGCAAGGTTGGGTATCAGCTGCGGGTAACATCAAAACCGGCGCGGAGTTTGCCTACCGATTTTGCTCTGGCGACTTTGGTTTCATTGAGGACCATACCGCATTATCTGACGCGCTGATTGAAACCGAAATTATGGCGGATTGTTTTCGTCAGAAAAAATCGGTTCCTTATGGAAAAGTGAACGGTGCACCTTGGCGCATTGTAAACAAGAAGGCTAAGGGGAATGATCCCGACGTTCATGGCTCAAAGGTTGCCTAAGCAAAACATTAAGGGGCATGTTCCACGTGAAACAGGCACCGGCAGCAACGCGCTCGCCGGTGCGCCCCTTGACTTTTTTGGCGCGGGGGCGCCAGTAGTAAAGTAACGAAGCGAAAATTGGTGTTACCTGCGCCAGTATGAGTGCAAAAGCGAGTAATGTCAAGTCTTTTTTGCGGGGTTGGGTGCAATTAAACACAATTTGGTAAGTCTTTTGGCGCCAAAAGCAGTAGTAAAACAACGACCCCGTAACACAAGCGCCGGCGCGCCTTAAACAAACCGTTAGGTTAAGTGCCGTGCGCCATTTTAAGTGCAAAAGCAATGAGTGTCAAGTCTTTTTTGCGGGGTTGCGTAAAATTATTTGCAAGCGGGCAAGTCTTGCGCTAATTACAGTAGTAAAGTTGCGAAAAGCTTTGCTGGACCCCGTGCCCAACCCTGGTATTTTATCACACTTTAGCGGGGTTGTCAAGTGTTATTTAGGCGTTAGGCGCAAATTGTAGAAAATTGTAGACAACCCCGCAACGGGGTAGTAAACTTACGAAAATTTTAGACAATTGTAGAAAATAATACTTGACATAAAAACCCCGCGCAGCGCCCCCCGGAAATACTTTGCGTTATTTTCACGAAAACTCCAGAAAATTATTGACAACAATAACGAACGGTTGTATAATATACGCATATTCACGGAGAGTAGTATGAAGCAGATATTACTTGGCTAATTAAAAGGGTTACAGTGAAAAAGAAGAAACAAAAGCTAATACTCAGTGTGGCTGAGATGGTGGCTACATATTTCGATATAGACCCTATCATTGGGCTAACAGTGAGTGATTTAGGTGATGAAACCCAAGCTTACTGCAACGAAATAGACCCGTATGTGTTCGAGCTAGAGTTTGACAAAAAGTTCTTGAAAACTGCGTCAGATGAAGATATAATACGGGCTACTGCTCACGAGATGGTTCATGTGAAACAGCACATTAACGACGGCTTAACTCTTGAAGTAAATAAGCCGTACAAATTCAAGGGCAAAAAATACAAGGGCGATTACTGGTTCTCTCCTTGGGAGATAGAGGCAAGAGGGCACGAAGAGGCTTTTTTACAGTATTTTCTATATTGGCGAGTATAAAAACTTAGAGGAAAGCAGAAAAAAGTTCTTGACATTTTAGGTAAAAAGACTCATAATATGTTTTCAAAATTAAGAAATAAATTAAAAATTAAATTCGGGAGAAATTCTATGGCAGCAGCCAACAACAACATTAACTACACTGACGCAATGGTAGAAGAATTGGTTTCAACTTACGAAGCCACACCTACTCGCGATACTGTAGAAGCATTTGCAGCGAAGTTTAACAAGCCAGTTCGCAGCATCATTGCTAAGCTATCACGCGAAGGCGTGTACCAGCCAGTAGCTAGAGCTACTAAGACAGGTGCTCCAATTATTCGCAAAGAAGAACTAGTTGCTCAAATTCAAGCGCAAATGGGTATCGAAGTACCTAGCTTGATAAAAGCAAGCAAAGCTGACCTACAAACCATTGTATCATCGTTCGCGGGTTAGTGAGGGAATAACGAAGTGCTCATCTACTTCCAAGGCGGGGAAGAGCCGCCAGTTCTAATTTAGCCCGTTTAGCTCAGCAGGTAGAGCATCTGTTTTGTAATCAGACGGTCGGCAGTTCGATTCTGTCAACGGGCACCATATTAAGTAAAAAGCACTGAAGCTGAGTAACGAATAAAGTGAGATGAGGAAGCATAGTTTAATTATTATCAATTCAAAAAATAATTCTTGACAAAAAGGTTAATTTTTGAGATAATAATATTTCAAGTTTGGGGAAGCCCAGACTTGATTCAAAGAGGGAAGCCGTTGTCCGTGCTAGTATTGTGATAACACCTTCTCCCAGAGGCCAGACTTCTGCAATAACTGGCTGTTCTTATGACTTGAGCGAGTAGTAAAGTCATCCTTCTGTGATAGGTTAGATCAGAGGTTCTCCTAGTTTGAGTGATTAGAAAAACTAGCCTAGCTACAGGTAAGTGCAAGCGGTTACTTCTATCGCAATAATTAGGAAGTCCCACCAACGGGGTTATGTTGGGCAGAGAACGAAAACTACTATAATTGTTAGGGACTCTGTGTAGATTTTTGGGTACTTTAGCTAAGAACTGCTTTAATCTACTAAAATAAGAAAAAGCAGGTTAGAAAGAGCTGGGAAGATGTCAGCGCAACTTTGGAGACATCGGTATAGAGTAAGAGGGAAGGTTTGTCTATACCACTCTACTATTAGTAGATACGAAGCCTTTACATGACGATGTAAAGGCTTTTTTTATACCTTCAAGAAAAATTTCCCACCTTATTTTCTCAACTCCTGAAAAAATTTCTTGACATTTTTGCTTATCTCCCGTATAATATACCACTGAAAAGGAGAAAAAATGTCTAACATAATTCAATTTCCTACCAAGCCAGATAAAGAAAAACTCGAAGAACAAATGAGAATACTCCAGGAAAGCCTGGGAGAACTTTATGAGTCCTTAGAGAAAATTTCCCGTGGCTACGATAATCTCGTAAATCAAACGAAAGACTTGGAGGCAACTTACCAACAGCTTCTTGCAATGTATGCAGACCACATCGGGCCAGAAAACGTAGTAGCCGAATGGCTGGAGTACTGTACCTACGTGGATTTTACTATGGAAGATGGCAAGCTGGTTCTTAATTTTACACCACCTGAAGAAGCCCCAGACGACAAAAAATAAAAAGGAGATAAGATGAAAAATAAATATGCAAATATAATAATTGATGGCTTAGTTAAAAAGCTAGAAGGACAAAAAGAAGTAGCGATAGCTAATATTGCTATCTACATGAATAACCCCGCTGGGATTGGAGAGCACTCTGGCATACTCGAAGCAGTAGAAGAACAAATCGAAAAGATTGCAGAAGCAAACGATAAGATTCATGCTCTAGAGGAACTAGAAGATGTACTTGAAATTGATTAATAAGGTATACTCAAATGAACTACACAGAAGAAAATACAGAATATATAATTTCAGAGTATGTCTCAAATCCAGAACGAATTACAGTAGAGCGCCTAGCGAAGGAACTCAATAAAAGTCCAAAGTCAATTATCGGAAAGCTCAGCAGAGAAGGAGTATATCGACGAAACGTGTATAAAACCAAGAGCGGGGACGCTCCGGTCACAAAAATTGAGTTGGTATCTCAAATCGCAGCGGGGTTGGGAATTGAAGAAGATCTCTTGAAAGGACTGGAAAAGTCGCCAAAGGCAGCTTTGAAAGCACTACATGAATATGCAACGGAAGAAGAGTACGAGTGAAAAAACTAGAAAAAAGTATAGCTGCATTTGAAAGCGAAGACCGATGTGTTGTAGTGGAAGTCCTAAAAGTCTACGAAAATTTAGGAAAAGATGCCACAACTTCCTATGTACTATGCGTGCACAAAAAGTTGCCAGAGTCTTACGGTTTAGATGTCAGTGCGGAAAAAGAGGCAATTAAGTACGTTGAGTCTTACGAAAAATCGCTTCGCAATTCGGCAAAATTAAAAGAAATTTTCACTTAATTTTTGCCTCTTTGATGGTTTATTATGGGGTTATTTGATTACCCAGGTCATATGAATTGTCAAGAATTATTTGATTGTAACTTATTATCGCGGGGATTAGCTATGACAATAATGAAGAACGAGATAATCTTATGGGTTTGGAGATGGAATCTCCTTTCATTCCGATTCCCCTCCAATCGCATAAATATCTCTATCATCATCGCCATAGCTGGTTGTTGAAAAAAATCATATTGACCTTATTGATTACCAATTTAGTATAAATTATACCACATTTTTTGGGATTTGAAAAGAATTATTTTTCACCATGTGGTCTTAGAAAAGTACTGAGCGGGAACAAGATAACAGAAAAAAGTTTTATTTTTGAGTACAATTATCGAAAAATAACGTTGACAAACACTGCTTTTTGCGAGTATAATATTAAAAAAGGAAAAGAAAAATGAGCCACTGGACTTATAGAATAATCTCATCGCCCTGGCCTTCAAAGCTGAACGAAGAGTCTCGAAGCTTTGAAGTGCATGAAGTGTACTTCGACGAAACTGGTATTCTAGCCGTAACTCAAAAAAGCGTATCTCCTTATGGAGAAACTAAGGAAGAGCTTAGAGCGGATATGGAGAAGTTTCAAGAAGCATTCAACAAACCTGTTCTGAAAATGGAAGATCTAGACTTTGTTGGGGTTGACACATATTGACGAGATATTAGAGAGTTTTCAAGACTTTTTGCGAGTATAATGTTAAAAAAGGAAAAAGAAAAATGAGCTGGAATTATAGAGTAATCTCCTATCCTGTAGACGAAGAAACTCGATCTTTCGAAGTACATGAGGTGTACTACAATGAAGATGGAGCTATTGGAGCCATAACTGAAAAAAGTGTATCTCCTTATGCAGAGACTGAAGAAGAGTTTAGAGCCGATATGAAAAAATTTCAAGAAGCATTAAAAAACCCTACGCTAAAAATCGAAGAGATAGAGTTTGCAGATAACATTCATACACTTGCACAAGGAGTAAGAGAAGTGAAACAGTACGAATTATTTGAAAAGAAAGAGAAACCTACTACAAGTCTTTTTCAGCAAGAGCTGGAGAAAGCAGCAAAAGAAAATGAAAGAGATAAAAGAGCATCAGAAGGATACTTCTTTCTAGCTTGGGGAATTACTGTTGCTCTTATCTTTTTCAATGCAATAGGATAATCAAGAGTTTAGAACTTTAAGATACATAAAAGGGACTAAAAAGTCCCTTTTTCTGTTTCTACACTCGGGTAAATAATTTCCCACTTTCCTTCCAGAGTTTCTACCAAAGCTGAACAGTTCTCACACCAATCTCCATCATTCATATACGAAACACCTTTTACTGTCCGAATATTTGGAGTATGAATGTGCCCACAAATTATACCGTCGTATCCCTTTGCTTTACAGTATTTACTCATCTCATTCTCAAAGCTACCAATAAAATTAGAGGCTGCTTTTGTTTTCTTCTTTAGATATTTTGAGAGAGACCATGCCGGAAGATTTCTTCTCTTACGATAGAGGTTCAGTAGAGTATTTATATATACAAGAAAGTCGTAAGCTTTATCTCCTATATACATAATTTTTCTTCCTATACGAGTACGCATAAGATGGTCAAATAAATCGCCATGAATAACAAGATACTTCTTGCCGTTCACACCAGTATAGGAATCTGAGTTAGTGATTTTTATGTGACCTACCTCATACTTACCAAAAGAGCGAAGAAACTCGTCATGATTTCCTGAGATGTAAGTGATAGGTATATTTTTATTGATTATTGCTTTTAGAATGTTTGAGTGTTCTTTTGGCCAGTACCACTTGTTTGAGAGTCTCCAGCCATCTATAATATCTCCGACAAGAAAGAGCTGTTCTGTCTCTACGGTTTTAATAAAATGAAGCAGCTTATCTGACTGACAGTGCTTCGATCCTAAATGAAGATCAGAAATAAATACTGATTTATACACTTTTTACTCTTTATCGTCTGGTCGAAGCTCTGGATGCTCTTTTAGATAGTTAAACGATCTTGGAACACCATTTATATCTTCAATGCAATGCCACTCACATACATCTGGGTCTCTTTCAGGGATTGTAGAAGAGTACCAAATCATGGACGCTATTATACCTGCAAGTATAGTTATAGCAATGGTTATTTCTTTGCCGTCTCTATAATTCCACCATGTTTTTAAGTCTACCATATTATTTCTCCTCATAGACCTTAAGTCTACATGGGTAATTATACTTAAAAACACTTAACTTGTCAAGAAATATTTTTCTCAAACCGTAGCGGGGTTGTACATATATAGAGGGCAAGTAAAATTTTTTAATTTGAAAGGAAAGGCAGGGTTCGTTTCCCGTGTTGCCACGGGAAACTTTAGAAAATTCTCGAAAATTTTATCCGAATTTTGCACCCGAGTTGACTTTGGTGGTGCGAGTAGAAAAGGGAAAACGCTTATCAGCGTGTGCCATTGGCAAGTATAAGATAAGTACTAAGCTACTAATACTTATAGTCGTAAATAAAAATAATTCCATTATTATGCTTCTTTCTCCAAGTCCCACTTGCAGGCATTTTTAGTTTTATCTTTACCTTTGTATGCTTTTGACAAGGTATATGCTTTGTTCCAATTTTGAAACCATATATACCCATCTTTTTCCGCATCTTTGAAAGTAGCATATGTGACAAAGATTGCAGATAATATTCCAATGTGGCCCCAGATAAGTGGTATTATTTGTGCCCATCCTGCTATAAGACTGCAAAAAGCGAGAGTCCATATTAGAGAGAGTGCAGTCATAAAGTAATACTGCATGCTAACGTTTCCTATAAAGCGAAATGGGTTATATTTTAAGTTCATTATACTATCAAAAGTATAATACAACCAGATTAGTTTATTTTTCATTATGCTAACACCTCTGCAAGGTTGGGTTGAAAGAAATTTGGTCCTTTGAGAACTTTTCCATCTTCTCTATAAATTGGCTTTCCATCTTCTCCAAGTTTTGACATATTACTATTATGAACTTCGAGAAAACACTCATCCAGGTCAATACCAAAAGCATGTCCTGCACCATAAACTACATACAGCAGATCAGTAAGCGCATCTGCAACTTCTACTAAATTCTTATCATCTGCCGCTTTGTGTAGTTCCTCTAACTCTTCTCGAATTAACTCAAGCCGAAGCTCTCGCGTATTAAAATCGCTCAATGTAGGCTCTACTTCAACTTTCTGTCCGAAAGCTGCCATGAAATCGCCTACTAATTCAAAATTGCTTATCATTTTCACTTTTCTGCCTTCGTTTCTCTCTTAGTTTTGCTGCTGCTTTTTCCCTGTTTTTCTTTATACAGGGCTTTACAAACTCTTGCCTCTCACGTACTTCAACTATCGTGTCCTTCGTTTTACGTTTGAACATTCTTAAAGCGCTATTTATATTATTGTTTCGTACCTTTATTTTCATTCATTTCCTTTTAGCAATCTGGGTCAAAGTCATACCACTCTTGAGCTTCGTCTGGCTCGCTGTAGTAGTGCTCTTCTTCATTAAAGTAATCTTCTTGTTCCTCAGAATCTTTATCGTCAAAATCTAGTTCTTCGACTTCCATTTCTTGTTTAATTTCTTCTAGCATTTCCATTACCTGCATATAAGTTTTATTTGTAGAAGATATGGTCATTTATTCTCACCGTTTGTTTGTAGGACTTTGCCCACCTTGGGCTTACATAAGTGGCGTGATACCACAAAGCTCCTTCTGTTAAATCAAAATAGCCATCAGTATAGATACTTAGTGCTAAATAGACGCTTTCGTTCCAAATAGGCCCAGATTCGGGCTTATCTGATTTACCGTCGCAATACCAACTAAACTGACACACTGCTTTTCCTTTACGCCAGACTTTTTGTTTTACCACATCACACGGAGTATTTGGAAAGAGATTTGATTTTACTCTATTCATTACTACTTGTGATACAGCAATTTTTCCTGCTTTGGGTTGGTTTTGACTTTCAAAGTAGATATTTTGTGCAATACAATGAATCTCTTCTAAGTACTCGTCCTGCGCAACAACATTTACAGACCAGAAAGTACCAACTCCAAGTAAGCAAGCTACTAGAGTTTTTTGAACTTCCATCCTCTATCCCTTAGGTATTTAGCTTGTTTTATACACGCCCCTCGACTACGTTGTGGTAACAATTCTAGTAAATCTTCAGAAGATAGAATGTAGTAGTTCTGCGATAAAATTGTTCTCTCTTCGTGAGACCAGGGTTTTTTTGTGTATCTTTTCATTATCTTTTTTTAATTATTGTAGTATATTATATGAAACCTAACCTCAAATGTCAAGTGTTATTTTTAACAATCATAATAACAATCCTAAAAATATTTCTTGACAATTTTTGTAAATTCAAGTATAATATACAATTGAAATTACCCTAAATATATGGGTTAAGCTAAACGGAGTTTCATATGCTAGCACTAGAGCTAATAATTATAGTAGGATTCTGTATAATAGGAGCATCCTATACAAGTTGGAAGATGGGAGAGCAGCGGGGTATCGAAGCTGCTCTCGATTATCTACATTCAATTGGCGCAATAGAGCTAGAAGAGGATTGAAAGGTCGGAGCACCTTTAACGCCCAAAACATAAAATAGAGTACCGAGAGGACTCACAGAGTGTACCGTAAGGACACAAATGGAGAAAAAAATGAATAGTGTCGCAAAGACAATATCTATGGCGGATTTCCATAAATTCTTTTTGGGATTTGACCGTTTTGAGAATGTAAACCACAACGTCGATTCGGGGTATCCTCGTTATAATATCGTAAAGACAGCTAAAGGCTATCGTGTAGAAATAGCGGTTCCTGGCTGGAATAAGTCAGATATTGAGATTTCACAACTCAAAGATGTTCTGACCGTGAGGGGTTTATGTAAGCAACAAGCGGAAAACAAAGATGAGTCATATGTGTACAAAGGTTTAAGTGGAAAAGAGTTTAGCCGTACTTTTACGGTAGGAAAACATATTCAACTTGACACAGCTTACATGAACAAAGGTCTACTTTGTATTGATCTGGATGAATTAGTACCAGAAGAAGATAGGCCACGAATCATTACGATTAAATGAGGAAAAAGTGAACAAGATCAAAGCAAAACTTAAAGGCTTTGTTGATTCTTGTGACGGACCTTTCTGCGAGTTTATAGCTAGTTTAACTATATTATTCGGAGCATTAGTGGTCGCCGCAGTCGCACAGTAATCAACAAATCTCAGCGGGGTCGCAATGGCCCCGCACCCTTGTTTTGATTAAGTAGGAGAATGTAATGGCTTTAGGTTTTATAAAAGAGTTAGTTGGCCCAGTTAGTGGTCTTGTGTCCGAGTTTATAGAGGATAAAGACGAAAGAAACAGACTTGCACACGAGATTGCTACTCTCGCTGAGAAACAGCATCATGCCGAAGTACTAGCACAAGTAGAAGTAAATAAGGCAGAGGCAGCACATAAGTCTCTGTTTGTAGCAGGTTGGAGACCCGCAATTGGATGGATATGCGGTTTGGGTATGCTATCTAACTTTATTATAGTGCCTATGACCAATTTTGTGCTAGCTCTTATGCAGAGTCCAGTAGTAGTGCCTCTCATTGATTTACAAACAATGATGCCAGTTTTATTAGGTATGTTAGGACTGGGCGGTATGCGCTCATACGAAAAAGCAAAAGGAATAGCTAGGGAGAAATAATGTACGAAAGTCACTCAACTTATTTTAGCAATGACGGAAAAAGAACAGCTGAAGTTAAAAGAAATTTAGATGGATTTTATGTAGAATTACTCGAAGATGGAGTAATAAGACAACTACGAAATCTTTACAATCACTCAGAAGCCTATGCCGAGGATTGTGCAGAGAACTATGTTTTAGGTATATTTAACATATGAAACGTAGAACTTGGAAAAAACTTATGCAAAAAGAACACGAAAACTGTGGAACAGAAGATTGTTGCCAGAAGTGTGATAATTTAATCGAGCAAGCAAGAGCTGCAGAAGAGCCTTTGTTCAAAAACTATGAATGTGAGGACTGTAACTGTGAAGATTGTACCTGTGATCCCTGTACTTGCGATACGGTCAAATCTCCAGCAGTCTCAGCCAGGTGGAACTGGTACGGAGCAGAAGAAAATGAAGTTTGAAAAGCTAATAGACCAGCTTATGTATGACGAAGGCGTCGTATATAAAATTTATGAAGACCATCTTGGGTATGCTACTTTTGGCATTGGACATCTTGTAAAAGAAAGCGACCCAGAGTATGGAAAGCCTGTAGGTACTCCTGTATCAGAAGATCGTGTAATGCAGTGCTTTCGTGAAGATTACGATATAGCAGTAAGAGAATGCGCTATTCTTTATGGGGAAGATTGCTTTGAAGACTTTCCTCGTGAAGTACAAGAGATTCTAGTAAACATGATGTTTAACATGGGGCGCCCTCGATTATCTAAATTTAAGAGAATGAATGCAGCGTTAAAGGTAGAAGATTGGAAAGAAGCAGCAAAAGAAGGCCGAGATTCACGTTGGTACCGACAGGTAACAAACCGAGCCGAGAGATTGATGTCCAGACTCGAAAATATTTCTTGACATTTAGTGTTCATACGAGTATAATACTCTTATGAATATTTTTATACTTGACGAAAACGTAGACAAATGTGCAGAGTATCATGTTGACAAGCACATCGTAAAGATGCCGCTGGAAGCAGCTCAGATGCTATGCACCAATCATTGGATAGAAAAATATCTTGGATATATTCCCAGAAAACTCACCTCAGAAGAATGGGCAGTTATTAAAAAAGCCAAGTCAGAGCCGACTAGAGCTTTTCCTTATCTGCCTACTATGTATAACCATCCTTGCACTATATGGGCTAGGGTATCGTTGGAAAACTATGAATGGCTTTTCTGCTATGCCCTTGCCCTCAACGACGAGTACAGATACCGTTATGGAAAAGAACATAAATCAGTGCATGATGTCATCCTTAAGCTCCCTGAATCCTCCTTACCCAGGATTGGACGCACTAATTTTGCACAAGCTATGCCGGACGAGCTTAAAGGAGAAAACGCAGTAGATGCATATCGCAAGTTTTATCACAAGGATAAAGCTACTTTTGCATCCTGGAAATACAGAGAAAAACCTTATTGGTGGAATGAAGAAGAAGCCGATTACCAAGAGAGAATAACTCGATAATTATTGGAGAATCTATGAATAGAGGACTACTTAGTATACTAATCACTAGCTATATGTCCTTTGGATGTGCTTCAACACCTACTGTGGACGATATTTTAACAAAATCTAATACCAGAAATATTGAAGTAGTAACCTGTCCTAAAACGACTATTAAAGTATGCAATGGTCCTGATAAAACAACCATTGTTAAGTTTGAAAAATTATATTGTTCTTGCCACAAAAAAGTATTTGTAGAAAGAGCACTAAACCAACAGCTACGGAGAGAAAGATTTTAATGGCAAAAGTAACTGAAGTTTGGATTACTCCAAACGCTTTAGATGTGATAGCATACTGTGCCAGAGTTTCAAACCCTGGTAATCAAGAAAACAAAAAAACTGCCCCAAAGTTGCTTAATTACTTGAAAAAGCATAAGCACTGGAGCCCTTTTGAAATGGCAAGTATGTGTGTGGAGATTGAAACTACACGAGATATTGCTCATCAGATAGTAAGACACCGTTCTTTTTCATTTCAAGAGTTTAGCCAGCGCTATGCAAATGTTGACGAGCTGGGCTCTTCTGTAACCTATAGAGAGGCTCGTATGCAAGACAAATCCAATCGACAGAACAGTATTAGAGCAGAGGATGGACCTCTGCATGCTGAGTGGCGAGTAAAGCAGGAAAACACTTATGAAGCTGCAAAGACTGCTTATAGGTGGGCTATTGATAATGGTATTGCAAAAGAGCAGGCGAGAGTAGTGCTTCCTGAAGGAATGACAGATACTCGTCTGTATATGTCAGGAACTATTCGTAGCTGGATTCACTATGTCGAGCTACGAGAAGCGAACGGCACTCAAAAAGAGCACCAAGAGATAGCTAAAGAAGTTAGACATATTTTAACAAGTCATGGCATATATAAGGCAAGCTATGAAATCTAACACTGATTTTAACATTGATGTTGTGTCTATACAAGAGTGTGAAGATGGGGGAGCCACTTGCACTTTGAGTTTAGATAAAAAAGCTCTACATCTTTTAGCGCAAGCAGGATTTATTGCAATATTAACTAAGGCATTAGAAGATTATGGAGATAATTGAGGACTTTCCACCTAACATAGATGAGATACGCCAATTTTTTCCTCTAAAGGGAACAGAAATTTTTGCCTATGGAAATATTATCTACAACCCTTCGGGTGGGCATATAACAAGCGAGCTAATCGCGCACGAGTGTGTTCATCAAGAACAACAGGGCGAAAATGTAGAGGAGTGGTGGAAAAAATACTTGACAGACTCGTCGTTTCGTTATATAATGGAACTTGAAGCGCATCAAATAGAATACCAAGTTTTCTGTGATTCAGAGAAAGACCGAAACGTTCGAGCAAAATATTTGATGGCTGTTGCCTCACGGCTAGCATCACCCTTATATGGAAGGATAATTTCACTCAAAGAAGCAAGGAAACAAATTAGTGCAAGGAATTAAGTATGACGGTGAAAAGCCAAAAATGCACTTATTGCCTCCAAAGGCTACACTAGAAGTAGCAAAAGTATTAACATTTGGAGCACAAAAATATGATGAAGAAAACTGGAGAAAGCTTGATAACCTACAGGATAGGTATAGCTCAGGCGCTCTTCGGCATATTTTTGCACATATTGATAAGGAAGATTTGGACCCTGAGAGCGGGTTATCGCATCTAGCACACGCTATATGTTGTTTAATGTTTAAGTTGGAGATTGAATTAGAAAATGGCACGAGTAAAGAAAAAGAGTTACGAGAACCTAACCGACGCGAACCTAGAGCGCGTGATTTCTCTTTTGAATCCGACAGACTCATCGACGAAAGCTATAACAAAAAAAGAGGCTTGCGAGATACTGAATATCGCATACAATACGACACGTCTGACCAAAGTTCTGGAGGACTATAAAGAGCGAAAAGATTTTATAGCTAAGCGTAAGGCCGATAATAGAGGTAAAGCTGCAACAGAAAGAGAGATTCAAGAAGTAGTTACCGACTATCTGCGGGGTTACTCCATAGCAGAAATTTCTAAAGGTTTATATCGTTC
>CAACVD010000173.1_pt1 | contig 29200 bp, 26 predicted proteins | sample 2381771 | NCBI WGS metagenome assembly CAACVD01 (sample SAMEA5211965, study PRJEB30684) | marine metagenome | biome: Marine; feature: Epipelagic; material: Water | collected 2015-10-15 | depth 15 m
CGCATACTGGACAATGTGATATGAACCCAGATTTTATAAGTAAACTAAATGAGCTCCGTACAGCTTATGGTAAGCCCATGAAAATAACCTCTGGATACAGAAGTACAAGTCATCCAATTGAGCGGAAAAAACAAACTCCTGGAGCACACACTACAGGTCAAGCTGCTGATATAGCAGTATCAAGGGAGGATGCTTTTCACTTGTTATCTCTTGCACTATCAAAAGGTTTTACAGGAATAGGAATACAACAAAAGGGCTCAGGCCGCTTTATTCATTTAGACACTTTAGAAAATTCAGAGGGTAGACCTAGACCTACAATCTGGTCTTATTAATATGACTTTACAGAAACTACAATTTAGACCCGGTATTAACAGAGATGTAACTAACTACTCTAATGAGGGCGGTTGGTTTGAGTGTGATAAAGTACGGTTCTTAAATGGTTATCCTGAGAAAATAAGAGGTTGGGAAAGGTATAGCCCATTCGAGATACAGGGTACCTGTAGGGGTATGTTCGGTTGGATTACTTCTTTTAGTGACAATATATTAGCCATGGGGACAAATAAAAAAGTGTACTTAGAAGTGGGTACAAACTTTAATGATATAACCCCACTACGGGATACTCCTTCAGCAACCATGACTATTAATACGTTTGCAGCATCTGCTGGTTCTACAGAAATAGTTGTTAATGCTACAGCCCACGGTACTAATGCGGGAGATTTTGTTACCTTTGCCGGGGCTTCTTCTTTAGGAGGAAATATAACCGCTGATGTATTAAACCAAAACTATGAAATCGACAGTATCATAGATTCTAACAATTACCAGATTAGCGCAACAGCAACTGCAAATTCTTCTGACACAGGAGATGGGGGTAATGCAACAACTGGAACCTATGAAATAGCAGCGGGTAATGGAACTCTTACTTTTGGGTACGGTTGGGATACTGATACTTGGGGTAGACTTGGTTGGGGATCAGGTTCTCTACAGCCAGTCATATTACCTTTGACAGTTTGGTTTTTTGATAACTTTGACAATGATTTAATAATGAATGTCAGCACCGACGATAAAGGCCCTATATATTACTGGGAAAGAGGTTCTGCAACTGACCCAACAGCATCATTAGGTACAAGAGCTGTAAAAATGTCTAGTAGGTCAAATGCTAAAAATATACCTGCAGAGGTCGGGCAGATAATGGTGGCTTCAAATAACAGGCATTTACTAGCTTTTGGTGCATCCCCTTATTCTGGTCTATCACAAGCAGAAGATACAGGAGATTTTGACCCTTTACTTATAAGGTTTGCAAATCAAGACGAGCCTGAAAATTTTAGGCCTGAAACAACAAATAGTGCTGGGTTTTTAAAAGTTAGTAGCGGTACAAGAATTGTTGCTGCTGCTAGAACACGAGAAGAGATATTAGTGTTTACTGATATGTCGGTGCATACATTGCAATTCTTAGGCACTTCTGACGTATTTGGTTTACAAGAGTTAGAAACAAACATATCCATAGCTAGTGCTAGAAGTGTAACATCAGCTACTAATATTTTGTTTTGGATGGGTGGCGATAAATTCTATATCTATAATGGTCGTATAGATACGTTGCCTTGCACATTAAGAGATCATGTATTTGATAACATTAACTTTGATGCACTGCGGTATGTTTATGCGGGTACAATAGAAGCGTATAACGAGGTATGGTGGTTCTACCCGTCTGCTAACAGCACTGTAAATGATTCTTATGTAGTATATAATTACAAAGATAACTTATGGTTTTACGGTAGTTTGAACAGGTCGGCATGGTTAGATGCAAATTTAAGACAGTTCCCGCAAAGTGTTGAGTCAGAAAAGATATATGACCATGAGAGAGGGGTGGATGCAGACGGTTCAGCTATGACGTCTTTTATTACAAGTTCGGATTTTGATATAGCCGACGGAGAAAAATTTACTTTAGTTAGGCGTATTTTACCTGATTTAGACTTTACGGGTTCCAATGCTGTAGAACCTAGTGTTAAAATGACGGTAACACCAAGGGATTTCTCAGGAAGTCCTCATAGAACCGAACAAGATAAAAACGTTATTGAAACCTCTGTAGGTGTCTACAGTAACCAAATATTTTTAAGAGCAAGGGCAAGACAGATAGGCTTCAAGATAACGTCTGATACTTTAGGTACTACTTGGAAGTTAGGTTCTCCAAGATTAGATGGTAGGCCAGACGGGAGACGCTAATGGCGATGCGGTCTTTTAGATCTCCCCCGTTGCCTTTACCTCGTGAAGATTACGATAGAAGATATTTTGAACAGCTAATTAAAGTGATTCAAATATATTTTTCACAGCTAGATTCAGAAAACCCTTTGCATTTAGAGGGTATGGTTTTAACAGATTTGCCGGAGGATACAGCGGATCTGCCAAACTTTAGTTTATTTAGAGAAGGAAGAAACGTTAAAATACTACTACCAGGAGATACGTATCCAACAGGCACAACCAGTAGTTCTGGAGTCGGTTCAGTGACAGTGACAATAACATGAACATAGTTTTAACCTGCGATAACAACCTCCTCGGTGGAATCACCACCCTACCTCTCCGCCTTGGGGGTTGGCAGGCTTTGGAGAAAATATAATGGCACAATTAGAAGAAGGTATAGCGCAATCATATAGAGATATATTTGGGAGAGATCCAAACCAAGACGAAATAAATTTTTACGCAAAAGAGTTTGGTGGCGATGACATGTATGATGCGATAGAGGAACAGTCTTTAGAGCAAAGACTGTATGATTCTGCATCTGCTGCACGTAGATCTATAGCAGATCAAGCAAATATACTTGCCGATTCAGGAGAAAGAGCGGCAAAACTGGAACAGCAAAAAATAACAGATGCTGAAGAAGCAATAAAAGAAGACATAGGTATAGATCAACTTGTGCCAAGAAACCAAATAATAGATTTATATAGAACCGAGCTAGGCAGAGACCCCAACGAACAAGAGATTCAATACTACCAATCGTATTACACAAAAAGAGGTACGTCGGGTATAGATCCATTTGAGCTTAGACAATTCCAATCTACTCCAGAAGCGGTTAAATACAGAAGTGGTTTTAAAAGAGCGTTTCCTACATTATATGAAGACGTCTTTCGAGTGCAACCGACTGAACAACAAACGGCAGAGGCAAGAGAGAGGTTTGGAGATTTCATATCTCCTGAAGAGGTAAATAGGTTTATTAGAGATCCTCAGACCATAGCTCAAGTCCAATCTGGTATTCGATCTACTTTAGGTATACCTGCGGTAACTCAATCTGGTACAGGCCCTATTGATTTTTCAAAGTTTAACCGATCTCCTGTAACAACAGGACCTACAGCGACAGCAGGTATTGAAAGGTTGAGACCTACAGATGCGGCAGGTAATTTAATAAGCGGGACAATAGCAGATGTTTTTGCAAACCCTAGAACTGCTACAGAATTAGAAAGTGAGTCAGGAGAAGGTGAAGCAGAGGGTATGAGAACTGGTGGTATTGCTAGTCTAGGATATAGACGTGGTGGTGGCGTAATGGAAGATGGTGTAATGCGTTATGGTCTTGGTGGAGAGATAAGAAAACTATATAAGGGTGTAAAAAGAATAGTAAAACCAATATACAGAGCTGTTAAACCTTACATACCTTATGTATTACCGCCTCAAATAGGTATACCGCTTGCAGCGGCAGATGCTGGATTTACGGATGGTAAGTTTGATGCAAAAAAAGCTGCTTTCGCTGCTGCTAAAGTTTATGCGGCTAATAAAGTGCAAGACGCCATGGCTGGCACCGACAGCTTTGCTCAGTTTAAGCAACCTGTAGCTTTAGATCCTTCTAAAGCAGGGCCAACACAACCATTTCCGCAAATCGCAAGAGATCCTTCAGTATTTGAGTCTGTAAAACAATTTGGGTCTAAAGTCGGTGAAAGTTTTGATCCAAGAAATATAAGTTTACAAGGTATGAGATCGGGTGCTGAATTTGGTATAGGAAGAGCAGCAGATGCTTTATCTCTTAAAGGTGGCCCAGGATCAATCACTAAAGCTGCACCCGGTGCAGTAGGGCTTACAACAATTAAAGGAGCTGAAATAGCTGAAGAACAAATGAAAGAACAAAAAGCTAGAAGAGATGCTATATTAGGCGCACAAGAACGAGAGAGAAAAAAATACCGTGATTTAGCTGCTAGATTGGGACAACAGTTTCCGTATCAATACAAAGAAGGCGGTATATCTTCACTTCCTCCTAGGTATTTAGATGGTGCAGGTGATGGTATGAGCGACTCAATAAAAGCTAATATAGGTGGTATGCAAGAAGCAAGATTAGCCGACGGAGAATTTGTAGTTCCTGCCGATGTAGTGGCAGACCTTGGTAACGGTTCCTCAAATGCAGGAGCTGAAAGATTATACTCCATGATGGATAGAATTAGACAGGCACGTCATGGAACAACTAAACAACCGCCTGAAGTAAATGTAAACAAAACATTACCAGCGTAGAGGAAAAGATATGGCAGAGGTTCAATCAGTACAACAAATAGACCCAACAATACCAGCAGCTTTAGAACCGTTTTATACGGGAACGGGAGATTTTGAGGGGATTATACCAAAAGGAGTTGAGTTATTTTCTAAAGGTTTTGGGGATGTGTACGGTCCGGGATCTAGGTCTCTCATGGGTATTGGTAGTGTTGCAGGGATGTCAGACACACAACAAGAACTTGGTAGGCAGATAACAGGATTGCAAGCACCAGGGGCATTTACCACAGCAGAGCAGGCTCAAGAAGCAGGTATTCAAGGATTATTGGCAGCGCCCGCTAAATTTGGTACCGCACAAGCAGAAGAATACATGTCACCTTATACTCAAGGTGTGGTAGATATAGAGCAGAGAAAAGCAGTTGATGCTGCAAAAAAAGCTCAGTTAGATGCTAACTTAGCGGCAGCTAGACAAGGTACATATGGCGGTGCAAGACAAGCTCTTTTAACAGGAGCTAGAGAATCAGGTCTTAGAACTCAACTCGGTGATATTCAAGCTAGAGGTTTGCAAGCAGCTTTTGAGAATGCACAAGCACAGTTTGAAAGGGATCGTACTGCACAGATGGCAGCAGCTCAAGGTTTGGGTGGTTTAGGAGCACAGCTAGGCGGATTGGGAGTTCAGCAACAAGCAGCAGAACTAGACCGACTCAAAACACTTGGTGCGTATGGAGACTTAGAAAGAGCTATAACACAAGAAGGGTTGAGCGCCGAGGCTGCATATCAGAGACAGCAAGATGAGTTTGGTCAACAGCAACTCGGTAGGTTGTCTAATTTAATTAGAGGTATACCCATGGGTGGGCAGACACAAACAACTGCAGTACCTCCACCAAGCTTCGCATCACAACTAACAGGGCTTGGTATTACAGGTCTAAGTTTAGCTAAATTACTATCAGGGAGTTAAAAAATGGCAATAGGTATAATAAGCGCACTTGAAGCAATAGAGGGTAATACTAGACCCGACGATAATTCTGTAGTGCCTCCGATAGATAGATTAGCTAGTTTACCTCAAGCGTTGATTATGCAGATGGCGCAGAAAGGACAGATTTCTAAAACAATGGTGCCTGCTGTTCTCGCAAAAAAAGCAGAGAACGCACAAGCGACTGCTCAAATTAAAGCAGTAGCGCAACAAATGGCACAGCAACAACAAATGGGAGGTCCTCCTCCAAGCACGGTAATAGAGAAAGTTATTGCACAAAACGCAGCTCAAGAGACTGCTCCCCCTATGAATAGATCAAACGTCGGTGTTGCCTCGGCTCCTATGAGGTCGGATATGTTTGCTAAAGCAGGTGGTGGTATCGTTGCGTTTAGTGGGGAGCAAGGGTCTTTTATAGGTAACTTAACAGACAGAATATTTGGTGACTCTTATGCAGAACAGTATGGAAAAAATATAGCTATGTCTAGCGAAATAAAAAAGAGACAACAGAATCAAGCTATAAAAAAAATGTATGAAGATAAATATGGTCCTGATGCTGGTATATATTCAGAATATAACGATGCTTTAAAAGAGTTAGGTCTAGATCCTGCATCTCCATTCGGTAAAGGCGTGTTGCCAAGATCAATACCTGATGTTAATGAAGAAATAGAAAGAACAGATTCGTTGAATATAGGGATTACTGGAGCTGGAAAAGGTGTTTTTGATGAGCCTTCCAAATATTCTGTTCCAACAATGGAGCGAAACGCTCCTAATCTTAGCGCCGACTTTGAACAAAGATCTAGAGATGATTTTAACGAAGACATTGCTGCAGCAAAAAAAGAAACTGATGAAGCTAAAAATACAGTAAAAGTGTCTAATAACGAAGTAGCAGAAGTAATAGCTGGGATAGAAGAAAAAGAAACGTTAAAAAAAGATAGTGGTGAGAAAAAGAAGAATAACATAGTGGATGAGGCTCTTAAAGATATACAAAACAATAGAAAACCAAAGAGTAGTAGTGACGATGAGTTTGCCGAGAAAGCATCTAAGCTTTCAGGAGAAGAGTTAGCCATGCTAGGTTTAGAGTTTGGTTTAAATTTACTTGGTACTAAAGAGCAAAACTTTTTGACCGCTGCGGGACAAGCAGGAAAACCTGCACTCAAGACAGCACTAGCTAGACAAGCAGAAAGAAGAAAAGCAGCTAGAGAATCTAAGATGATGGATAAGAAGTTTAGTAACCAACAAGCTTTACTAAAAGATGAAATAGACTCTAGAGAGAAAATAGCAGGGCTTGATAGAAAATCTAGAGAAACCATTGCTGCGGTTAAACTAAAAGAAGTGTTAGCTAGACTAGATCTATCCGAGAAAAATGCTGACAAAGCTCTTATACAAACATTCATAAAAGACATAGCAAACGACGGTATATACATGAGAGATCAGTTAAATTTAAGAGTAACAAAAGATCCTAAAGAAAGAAAAGAAATATTAAATAGGATGGATGAAAGGGCAAAAGAAATAGTTGAAACACGTTTGCGGGTTTTTGGTTCTTTCGGTGTTGGCGATACAAGTGGAAGTAGGCGAAATTATAAAAAAGAGGGCTTCTCTGGATCAGAGAAAAAATAAAAATGCCTACATTTGAGATAAAATCTCCTTCTGGTAAAACTTATGAGGTTAATGCTCCAGAAGGAGCCACGTTAGACGATGCTATAGAATATGTAGCTGAGGAGTTAGAACCTTCTTTGATGTCAGACGTATCTCCGGGACCGACTACTTCGGTAACAGACCCTCTTGATGATACACCTGCTATAGAAACACCACCCCCTCCAGAATCTGTATTAGCAACACCAGAAAAAGAAGAAGCAGAAAAACGGCAGGGTATATTTGAATCAGAACAACTACAGTTTTTAAACCCTATAGTAGCTCCCGTGGCCGATGTGCCTCTTAAATTTGCAGAAGGTGCTACCGCAGGTGTTAGATTTTTAGCTGATGCTCTAGGTGCTAACAACGAGCTTTCCCAGTCCTTAAAAGGTATTGAAGAAGATATTGGGTCTTTGTTGTCGGCGGGGTCAAAAAATGACTCGCAAGAAATGGCTAGAATAATGAAGGAGGCTGAGGATAAAGGCACCGCAGATCAAGTTCGTGCAGCTTTAAAAGCTTTTTCTGTGGCTCCTGTAGATTTACTTTCTAATGCTCTCGGCACCGCAGCTCCTGCTATTATAGCTTCTGTTGGTACAGCTGTGCTTGGCGCTCCTACTGCTGTAGGGGTTGGCGTTCTTGCTGCTGTCGGTACAACTCAAGGCGCAGGTATAGTAAAGGGTGTCATATACGAAGGTACAAAGAGAGCGTTGTTAGAAGCAAAAGTTCCTGAAGAGGAAGCTGAAAAAAGAGCACAGTTAGCGCAAGAATATGGAGGTGAAAACTTAGATTTAATATTGGGAGGTAGTGCTCTTGGCGGCCTAGCTTCGGTAACAGGTATAGATAAAGCCCTAGCAGGTCCTATAGCTAAGAAGATATTAGGTGATGCTCTTATGAAGGGTAGCACTACAAAAGGAGCGTTAAAAGAAGGGTTCCTTAAAAAATACGGTTCTGCGGCGTTAATAGAAGGTATACCCGAAGCTGCACAGGGTGGTTTTGAGCAGTATGCAGAGAATGTAGCTTTACAAAGAGAAGGGTTTACCGACGTGCCGTCGGCCAGAGGCGTAGTAGGTGCCGCAACTCTTGAAGGTGTAGCAGGTGCTGGTTTAGGTGTAGGTGTAAAAAGATTAACGCCTGATGATAAAGGAGTTGAGTTAAAAGATGAAGTAAAAGCAATAGAGGCTAGGTCAGTTTCTGACATTACAGAAGCACAAGAAGTAGCTAAAAAACAAAGAATAGCCGACATACAAGAAGAAGAGGGGGTAGATGAAGCAGAAGCCACCAAGATTTACAATACACAATTAAAGGAGGCACAAGAAAAAGATGTTGAAGAACAACCAGAACAGCCAAAACAGAAACCTGATGAGCTTGTCAGCGGAAGAGTTGAGCCAAGCCTTTTTGCTAATAATAGACGAAAAGCAGGAGTTGGAGATACCACCCAGCTTGAAGAATTTGACAGATCAGGAGTGGGACTTGCTCGCTCTGATGTTGTCGGGGATAGAGATGCAGAAAGAAGAATCGACGATCCAGTAAAACTTCAAACAGAAATAACTGACTTAGAAACGGAGCTTGCTAGATTAGAAAAAGGAGAAAAAGATTTTACAGCTCAGTTAGATAAAGCAAAAGAAGTAAAACCAGAAGTAAAACCAGAAGTAAAACCAACAGAGGGTGAGCCAGAGCAGCAAAGAGAGGGTTCCGTTATATACGAAGCTGTGCCTCTAGAATCCCTGCAAGAAGTTTTTAAACCTGTAGAAAAAGGACGGGTGGGTGTAAAGCCAGCGGATATAAATGCTTTTAGAAAGACTTTTGGTAGGTACATATCTAAAATAAAAGCATTTCAAAATCCAAAATTTGATACCAAACTACAAGACGCACTAATTAAAGACACTATGTTAGAAGAGCGGTCGGAAGCAGTTGGGGATCAAACTGGAAAAGAAAAAGCAGCCCTTAAAAATCAAGTTTCAGCTTCCTATAGAAAATTAAACGCAGAATATAAAAGAGTTTTTGGTAAAGACAAACCAGTGCAAATACAACAAGCAGATCCGGAGTATGCGTCAGCATACAATGCAATGCGACAACTAGCTAAAGCATATAGAGCTGCGATTGCTCCAGGAAAAGCTGAAGAAGAAGTTATCTCTGACACAGATCAAGTTAGGGTACAAATACAAGACTCGTTCCCAGAATTAGTAAAAGAAGAGGCAGCGCCGACACCTACACCAAAAGCTGACCCTGAGAAAGTAAAAGAACTTAAAAGAGCAGTAAACATATATAGAGAAGAAATAGATAAGACTAAGAAAAAATTAGAAGAAAAGAAGGCTTTTGTAGGAAAGCCAGAAGTTGTACAAAGTATTACTCCTGAAGAAGTTGGAGAAACACCAGAAGAAATAGCAGAGATAAATAAATTTATAGACCAACAAGAAGAAAAGGCTGAGGCTGGACAGCCTAAATTTGAAAAAGCTACGCCTAAAGCCAAAGCAGAAATAAGTCAGGGCATACTAAAACAAAAGTCTTACGCTAACGCTAAAAAACTATCTGAAAGTAGCTTGACTGATCTTGGAGAAAATACTCGCACAGGGTTATTAAAGATTATGACTTTACGTCAAATAGACGAAAGTCTGCCAAAAGTTCTTGTAGGAGCTGCTAGAAAAGTTACGCAATTAAAATTTATAAAAAATGCTATAAGTGTTGCAGTAGAAAAAATACCTGCGTATAGAAATAAGTTAATGCGTGAAGCGCAACCTGTTGTTGAACTAATACAAGACATAATAGCAGATTCTGAATTAGGACAAAGCGAAGCTGAAAATTTACAAGTGGTTATGAAAGAAGCCACTATAGCTCAAGTAGACCCTTCAACTAGAGAAGGAAGAATAGTAGATCCAGACTTAGCAAAAGCTTTTGATGCATTATCTCCTAAAGCTAAACAAACATACAAGGCTATACGTAACTATTACAAACAACAAATGAAAGGTGTAGTTGATGACATTAAACAAGGGGCTAGGGCAGTTTTAGACCCGGAATTAGATGCAGAGGCAATTGCAAAAATAGATGCACTAGTAGATGAACAATTCGGTAAAGCTTTAAAAATAAAACCCTATTTTCCTTTAAGACGTTTTGGAAATTTTTGGTTTCAAGTCGGTGAAGATTCTGATCCAGATAAAGAGTTTTATACTTTTGAAAGTAAAAGTGAGCGTAACAAATTTATAAACATGCGTAGAAAAGAACTTGCTGAACAAGGCATAGCAAAAAGAATTGATTCTGGCACAGACTTTGTAAAAAACATGGGTCAAAAACTAGATAACCCTGGGTTTGAATTATTAAGGCAGATTGAAGATAAAATAGATAGCATAGGGAGTCAAGAAAACATACAAAGTAAAGAACTGTTTGCCCAAGAACTTAAAGATAATTTACAGCAGTTATCTTACCTTATGATGCCAGAAGGTAATTTTAGAAAAATGTTTATAAACAGAAAAGGTATTAAAGGAGCCAGTAGTGATTTATTAAGAGTGTTTAGCACTTCCGCTGTTAACCTTGCTTATCAAAGAACTAGGGTTAGGTATTCACAACAATTTAATCAAAACATAGCCGACGGTATAAAAGCAGTGTCGGCATTACCTGCTGGCGATCAAAAAGACTTCTATCAAAAAGCAATAGCAGAAATAGATAGGCCCGAAAGAAGGAGTCAAATTTTAGGTTTAGAACCTACCAATACAGGGCAAGCAATTGCAAACATGATGACTAATTTAGGGTTCTTTACTTTCTTGTCATCTCCTTCTTCGGCAGCATTAAATGTGTTTGGCATGACAGCAATAGGTATTCCTATGGCTTCAACTAAATACGGGTATGCAAAAATTACTGGAGCGTTAACAAAGTATATAGCTTACTATTCAGCTACACCTATAAGACAAGTACCAGCAAAAGACGAAAATGGTAGGCCCGCCGTTAGATCTATAGTTCCAGATTTAGGAAAAAGTCCTGATTTAACACCCGTACAAAGAAAAGCATACGAAAAACTTGTAGAAGACAATGTAATAGACACTTCCTACACTTATGACATAACAGGTATGACTGAAAAACCTGTACCTTTAGATGAATCTAACACAGAAAAATTTATGCGTTATTCGTCGGCTTTGTTTCATCACTCAGAAAGAATGAACCGATCTGCTTTAGGGTTAGCTATATTTGATGCTGCTTATGAAAAAACAGGTAATTTTGAATTTGCTATACAAGAATCTAAAGATATAACGTTTAGAGCTTTGGGTGATTTTACAAGAGCTACAAAAGCGCCTATATTTTCTAGACCGTTTGGTAAAGTAGCGTTTCAATTTAAGTCATATCCGTTACAGATGACGTATATTATGCTACGTGATTTTAAAGTTATGACTGGTATTACAAATGATATAACTCCTCAAGTAATGGAATCTCAATTAAGAGAAGATGGAGTGTCAGAAGAAGAGATAGATCAAGCAGTAACTGCGTATAAAAAAGAAATGCGACAGTTTAAAAAAGAAGCTGCTAAAAACTTTTTTGGTGTTATGGCGTTAACAACTGTAATTGGAGGTTTAGCTGCTGGGTTCCCTCTATATTCGGCTATGGCTTCTTTAATAGAAACTATGTCTCAAATAGACGATGAAGATGAACCGTACGAGCCTATATACGACTTTGATTCGTGGTTTTATAAATGGATGACTGAAGAAATGGGTTTAAATAACAGAATAGCTGGTGCAGTTATAAGAGGAGTTCCTGGAGAATATGCGGGGTTAGGACTTTCGGATAGAGTGAGTTTAGATATTTTAAAGTTATGGTTTAGAGACGGTTTAGACAGAGGAGACGATGAAGCTTATTTGTATTCTCTAATTATAAGTAATTTAGGGCCAACCGTAAGTATACTAGCAAATACGGGCAAAGCTAGTAATTTTTTAAGAGATGGTGAATGGTATAGAGCCGTGGAAGTCTTAGCTCCCGCCATAGTTAAAAGCCCAATGATGTCGGCAAGGTATGCAGAAGAAGGAGCTAAAACTAGATCTGGAGAATATTACATAAAACCTGAAGAAATAACTCCCTTAGACTTGTTTATAAGAGCTATAGGTTTTGCACCAGAAAAAGTATTGCGTAAACAAAAAGCCTTAATTAAGAAAAAAGGTTTAATGTCAAAGGTAGATCAAGAAAAATCAAGTATACAAACAGGGATTGTTAGTGCTAGGATAAACGGTGATAAAGAAGAAGAGATAAGACTGTATAAAAAAGCCAATAGATTTAATAAAAAATACCCTAAATTAGAACCCATATCAGAAGCGTCAATTATTAAATCAATGAATAGTAAGACAAGAGATCTGCTTGAAAAAGAAATATTAGGGGGATTAAATAAAAAATCTTTCTTTCAGTTTGAAGACGATATAAAGGTTATAGGTGAATAAATACCCATTAGTATCCGGTATGAAAGAAAAGACTAGACCGCCTTTGGTTCTAGTAACTTGGTATGATGCAGAACATGAGTTTGGATGGAAAGACGGCAACACAAACATAGAACCTATAAACCTTCCGTTAGTTTATAGCATTGGTTGGTTTATATATTCTAACAAACACGGTGTCAAAATATGTCAAACCTGGACGGTGGATAATCATGCACAGACACTTGTAATACCAAAGAACATGATTGAGAAAGTAGAAGAGATATGGCCCGAAAAAGAAATAGTAAAGGACAGTACGAAAAGTACGGCAAAGCCCACTATGAAAAGAACAAAAAAGCCTACATTGAAAAAGCCAAGAAAAACAAAGCAATAGAAAAACAAAAATGGGTGGCATTTAAAGCTACCTTGTCATGTACTCAGTGTGGAGAAGACCACCCTGCAGCCTTAGATTTTCATCATGTGGTAAAGAACAAAAACAATATTAAACTACATAGTCTAGTAAAAGACGGCCGGTTTAAAAAAGCATATGAAGAAATAAAAAAATGTGTAGTGCTATGCGCTAATTGTCATAGAAAGTTGCATTATGAAGAGCATAAAAAAAGCCCCACATTGCGTGGGGCACGAAAGGAAAGTACATGTCAAGATCATTATACTACTCAATCCTCCAAAAACGCAAGCCCCTCAGCTTGTTTTCTATTACAGACCTACAAACGACCTTGTACTTAAACCTTTTAGCTTCTGTCTTAACTATCGACTGTGCATCTTTAGTGTCGGTGCAAGGTAAAAAGAAAGACCACCCTACCCTCAAAGTGTTCCAGTTAATCTTGTACGTTACTCCCTGTATCTTCATCTTGTAATTTATTTATATATTCTTCTGTGTTAATAAATCCGGGTATAGAGCAATCAAATTCATAGCAGTCAACTGCAGGTGTGACTGTTTCTAAACCTTTGTCTATTCTTTTCTTAACGGCTTTTATGTATATACCATCTTTTTTTAAGGACGATAAAACATCTCTTAAAGTTATTTGGTTGTCTGCACAATGTTTTTTAAAAGGTTTTGTAGCAACATACATTTTTAGTGTATCAGGTTCTATTCGCACACAAAGTTTAGAACTACGTGGTTGTAATATAGGTAGCTGTTCGCTAACGGTTCTTCTATCTATATCATTATTAACCACTAATATACTTGTTCTGTTTTCGTTAATAAACTCAGCTACCGTAGCTGCATGGTCGGCTGAAGGGGCTTGAATATCATCTCTCATTACATGAATGTTTTCTATAACCCACTTTAAGACTTTTCCTATGTCTATCTCTTTTGGGAGTAAACCTAATTGTTTTGCTATTCTTGCACCACCTATATTACACGCAATAATTGCAGACCAAAATCTTTCCCTGCTTGTAAAACCAACCTTCTTATCTATATACGCCTGAACTTTTTTTATTTCTTCTACTACATCTTTTTTGTTTTTAATAATGTGTTGTGCGTATATAGGTCCTGCTAAACCGTAGTTCTCTGACAACGCATCGTCAAACATTGCTTGAGCAAAAGCTTTTGGCATTTTACTTTCTTGTGGTACATCAAATTCTAAAAACCTCATTAACTCACCATCAGGTGTTTTCTTAATAGCACGTAACTTATCTACCATTGAGGCATTAGAAGTTGTAATTGCTATGGTTGCCCACTTTGTAAAGTTCACTCGTTCTTCGTTAGAAGAAGCTTTCATTCTGCCTGCACCTCTACCTTGCGTTATAGAAAACACTAAATCAGAAAACTGCTCTCCCGGCATAGCAGTTACTTCATCCATAGCTACCGACATATTATTTAATATACCCATTCTGTGGATCTTAGTAGCAAGAGTATCTCTAGGAATCATAACTAACCCGTTGGGGTCGCCCCACACGCTCTGTGCCATACGCAAAGATGTTGTCTTTCCTGTACCTGATGTGTTGTTGACTAGGTTTATAATACCGCCTTTGTAGTTCAAGAATTTAAGAAGTGGTGCGCCAAATCCTGTAAAGAATCCAAAAGCTTGAACGTGCATGTCACGTTCACCATATATAGCCGCAATGTTTTTCCATGCTTCTAAACTACCTTTTGGTTCTACAAAATCTACTAACTCTTTTACTCTTGATGATGGTGGGCTAAACATTATAGTCTCTCCATCTAACTCTTGTTTGCCTAAAATAAACTTAGTATCATTATCTACCCATCCAAACTGTGATCTCATAATCTCTGCCTTTTTAGTTACTTGTAAATGTTTAAAGGATCTAATTATGTAGTTTATAATTTCACCCATTTGCTTTTTACCGCCAATCACACCACTGTGCGCTAGTTTCTTTTTTGCTTCTTCAGCCGACAAAACATCTTGAGCAGATATAACTAAACCCTTTTCTCCATCCAAAGGAAGTGTGTGTTTTATAACTGCTACCTCTCCGTCAACTGGGTCTATCATTCTCTTATCTAAATACAATTGATGTTCGTATATTAGTTGTGGTTCTTCTTCTTCAATCTGAGAATATATACCTCCATTTTTTGCGAATATATAAGGCCAAGGTAGTTCTGGTAAAACTATTTCTTCTTCCTTAAAACTATCACTTTCATATTCTACTAAAACTTTATCTCCTAGTTGTATGGGCGAAGTTATTTTATTTTTATGTGCACACTCTTCACAACCTTTTGGGTTCAACCCTTCAAAAGTTTCACATCTATACGGACCTTTTATTTTACTAGCTGCATCTTCGGTATCGTTATAACTGTACTTAGAAGAATCTCTTGACATGGCATGTATTGCCTCTGCACTGTCGGCGCAGTTAGCAGCTATGGATATGCCTGCCCTCCAAAGTGGGTACTCTACAACTTCTTGATTCTCTCGTATAAAGTTTATTTGGTTACATGTTTTTATATTTTCAAAAACACTTTGTTTATTTTCTGCAAGAGCTAAAGTTAAAGCACTTACCTTTTCTTTCTTAGGTGTTGATTGTATTTCACCAACAAGTCCTTTAAAAAAGAAAAAGTTCACTGGCTTTGCATACTTACCAATTAACTTACATTCTTTTGGTGGGTCGGTTTTATAATTAAAAGAACCGGGGAATCTAAGTATCCTTCCCTCATCTTCTGTTACTGCAGGGTCGGCATAAAATTTATGTGTATCACATAATGCCTTTAAAGACCTAGCTACTGGTTTCCAATCTTTTGGATGTATAACATTCTCAAGAACCCAATAAGCATGTATCCCATTTCCAGAGCTAATTATTGTTGGTTTTGGAAGTCCTATCGTATCGCAGAATTGACGTAGAGCTGCGGCCCCCTCTCCCTGATTTTTATATTCTTTGAGAGGTCCACAGTCTACATCTAAGTAAAAAATCTTACAGTATTCTGCGGTGGCCTGAGAACGTCTATCTGTATTGTATCTACTACAACCAAAATAAATATTGCGTTCTTCAGACCTCCATTTTTCTATGAGCTGATAAGCAGCCTCAAAGGTTTCTACACATTTCTGCGTAGTGTCTCTTTCCCCTTTGAAGCCACCTACCCATAGCCACCCTTTGTCTCCTAGGACATATTCTAAAAAGTGCATCAGTCGTCTTCTGTCCAAGCGTTCATTACAGACTCTAAGTCTTTCCCGCTTTTAGGACTACCATCCGAGTTATGCGTAACCTTTTTAGTTTCTTTCTTTTTTGGCTCTATAACAACCGGCTCTTCAACTTCTTCAATTTTAGAAGCAACAACAGTATCAGTGTTTTTGTTATGCTGCTCCATTACATTTTGATTAAAGCTATCGGCCCAAGCTACAAAATCTCTAAAGGTTTTTTGGTCTGCTTCAGTCATACTGACATCTTTTTTAGTAATAGATACTTTAGGTATATAGTAAGTCAACCCGCTTTTACCCGCTTTTGCATCAGTATTAAATTCTAAAATACATTGTGGCGGAAGAAGCTTACTAGTAGCAATCTCTTTTATAACAGGCTCAAATATTTTAAAAGCTTCTTTCTTAAAGTCTGCTACAAAGGGTATGCCTGTAGACTTAGAGCAGTCTAATTCTTCCCCAGATTCATCTAAAGCCTTATCAAAATACACTTCCCCCAAGATAGTGCGTACCCTATCAACATCTTTTTGTTCTTGAGGCAAAGAAGCATAGTCTTCAACATATCCTGCTTGACGACCACAATTAAACCCACCATCCATATCTGGCAAATTACTTTTTAAATCGGTAGCTAATGTAGTTTTTACATATCGGTTGTCGTTTAAAATATATCTTTGATACATAAACCGTTGAAGGAACAGTCTTACCTTGGGGTTTTTTTGATACAGCTTTGCCCCGTTAGATAAGGTTAGCTCATACACACCTGCATCTATGGCTGTGTATTCTGTTTTCTTTCCTTTGATAACAGTTTCGCCTTTTACACCCTCATGCAATATTTTTAACCTTGCTAAAGTGCTTGACTTAGCTTTAGTTTCTAAGTCTTGTGACATACCCATAGCTTCTTGTAGGGCACTAAAATCGTTTACATCCGTTAAAGTTAAATCTGACATAATATCTAATCTCCTGTAATTAAAGTTTTACTTCTACACCCATTTTTTTACGTAGTTTAAAAAAATGTTTCTGATCTAATAAATCCATAGGCATATTAAAAGTTAAGCACTCATCTACTTCTTCAGAATTTGCTCTCTGTTGAATGTAGTCTATTTCATGCCTTTTTAAATGCCGTATTGGTTTAAAAGAAATCCTATAAAAATTATTTTCGTCAATCTTATCTATCTCTGTTACTACACCATCCACGCTTTGACCTTGTTGGTACAACCTCCTTACATATTGTAAGAACCCCATGTCTTCAAATACATTAGATTTATTAAACAACGACGTGCTTGAAACCACTAATTGGTACACAGGGCCTTTTAAATTATCTTGTAAAGAGACTGCAATTTTTTGGTGCATCTTACAAGCTTTTGAATTGCCTTCTCCTGAGCCTTGTATATTTTTAGGGCACTTAATACAAAACGTTGCTTGAGGTTCGTCTACATCATAGTCTGGTGTTTTACCATCCGAAGAAAAACAAGTAGGTGTTTTCTTAACCCCTTCTTCAAATGGTGTGTCATAGTATTGTCTATGTATATTCGGAGCCGCAGCTATCACAATAACTCTTTGAGGGCTCTCAATATTTTTAGCTAGTAGTCTATTCATTTTCTACGCACAGTAACAGAATATTTACTGTCGGCGTTTAACCCTTCTGGTAGTACGTCAGGGTTTTCTTCTAAGAATAGTTTAATGTTTGATTGATGTATTCTCCGTTCTAAAAGATCAAAAGCATCGTGCTCTTGAATAAATCTGTACATAGCCTCCCAATTGTCTGTCCAATATCTAGACTTTACTGTTTGGTAAGCCGTGCCATGCGGAGTTTTAATACTAGTTGCGCCTGTTTCTTTCAAGATGTTTTGTAGCTGTTGATTAACAACATCCAACTGCTCATCTAGTTTGGCGATTTGTTGATCTGATTCTTTGCGGATTTTATCTTTTGCATCTCTTATTTTTAAGAGCACTTTTACTAATTCGTTTGCGTTAAAACTTGACATAATTTACTTCCTTTCAAATTGTTCTTCTTCGTTAAACAATATAAGACACTTTTATCTTAACATTTTATAGTTAAGTTTCCAACTCTTTTTTATAAAGATCTACTAATTTTGTATGATTTTTTAATTTACTCTGTAACATTTGATACAATCTTCTTTCTACTGGACTGCCTGATATGTGAAATATAGTCATAGGGCTATCCTGCCCCGGTCTGTCAATTCTAGCGTTGGCTTGTAAATATGTTTCCAAAGATGTCACAGGTGCATACCATATAATCGTATCTGCAGCAGTTAACGTTACTCCGTGCGATGCCGCCTGTGGTTGTATTATTAATACATTAGGGTGCTTGGTTTCTTGAAATGATTTAAATATTTGCGACCTTTTAGTTACAGGAACCGAACCATTTATTATTTCACTTGTAATTTTGTGTTTGTCTAAAAATTCACTAAGCAATTGTATAGTATGTTTAAAAGGCACAAACACCAGAACTTTATTACTAGCTTCTTCAATTACTTCACGCACAACATTTAGTCTGTTTGACACGTCAAACTCTATTACCTCTTTAGTGTCGGTGTAGACTGCACCCCCCGATATTTGTAGTAACTTGTTTAAATTAACAGCTGCATTTACAGAACTTATTTCTTCTCCGGCAGCAGTCATGTACATATCTTTTTTTAATGTTTTGTAGTATTTATCTTGTTGTGCAGTTAAAGGTGCTTCTCTGTTAACGTGTGTTACAGGAGGTAAGTCCAGGCACTCTGCTTTTGTAAACCTAACAGCAGGTTGTAGCATATTAAATACGGTGCTCTCTGCATCATCTCTAGGCATCCACCTAAACCTACCAACGTTATACATAACCATATCTCTAAACCTACCAAAAAATCTAGGGCATCTATCAGGAACGCAAAGTTTACCAAGACCAAACGCATCAACTGGAGATTGTGCAGCAGGAGTTCCAGTCATTAACCATAACCATGTATTTGAACTTATAAGCCTCTGCATAGACTTCCATCTTTTTGTAGATATAGATTTATAAGCGTTTGCTTCATCAATAATAATTAAATCAAATCCTGCTTTCTTGATGTCTTCTTCTACAATCTCTATACCATCATAGTTAATAATCACGTATTCGGCATCTGAGTTAATTATGTTTTTACGTTTTTCTCGTGTACCGTATGCTATGTTAACTGTTCTGTGCAATGCAAACTTAAATAAATCTGCTTGCCATGCAGAATGTATAATGGACAACGGGCATACAACCAAAACCCTTTTAATCTTACCTAGCTTCATTAAATAATCTGATGCCCATATTGAGGAAGCTGTTTTACCCGTGCCTTGTTCGTTAAAACAAAAACCACGTTTAGTAATAGATAAAAAAGAAGCTGTAACTTTTTGGTGCTCCATAGGCTTAAACGGTCCACCCCATTCATAATCTCTTTCCATTGGAGACGGCACGTTTTTAAACCTAAGTTCTTTTAAAGCCTTAGCTTCTTCAAAATCCCAATGAACTAACACCTTACTAAACTCATTGTCTTTTTTAATTACTTTACTTTTTGTAATTGCGTTAGTTATACGCTCAGGGTATTTAGTATTTACTAACAAGGCTTTATTATTTACTACTTGCATTAAACGTTCTTCTTTACTGATCTATCAGAGTTACGTTTAAAAGATCTGTTCGTACTAGCTTTAACAACTCTAAGGTTTTTCTTATTGTTAGTCCCTCCCCTAGAGAGCGCTTTTTTATGGTCAATATCTTTACCTTCTCTTTTGTCGGCTTTACCATTTTTGTTTTTATCTACACCTGTTTTGTCCATAGCGTACCGAGCACGTTCACGAGCATTGCGTCTTTCTTGTTCGTTTCTTTTTTTCTGCTGCTGATATTCTTTTTTATAAGGTCTTTGTTTAGTTACATAAGGCATTTTTTAACTCCTTTTTTCTTGGCTTATGGGCACCCAGTTAGTTATTTCTTCAATTGTTCTATTACAACCAATACAGACGTTATCTTTTAGTTCACAAACGCCAATACAAGGTGATTCAATTTTCATATTTCACAACCTCCTGCAGTACATGCTAACTCTTGTACACCTTTAACATTGTCGTCTTCTTCTACTAGCTTACTCCACTCAATTGTTGTAGGCATCTTGGCTAACATTTCATTGTATTCTTGTTCGGTACATTCTTCGTATGGAGCTTGCTTGTAAGTTCCGCCATCCCAAGGTAAGAAAGATATACCTGATATGTCGTTGAAGTTATTCCATACCCAAGCACCTACATCTAGCCATTCTTCTTCTTTTACAGAAATAGTTACTGACGGCTTATGCTCACACCAATGCTTCTGGTACATCATCCATAACTCTAAGTGGTCAACTGCTGTTAAGTCTTCTCTAACTTTACAACCATCTGGAGATTTTATTGGAAAGGAAAACACAGCGGTCGAGTCTGGTTTCATCGCACAGTCTTCTGTAGGCACACCTGCTTCTTTTAAGAAGTGTGTAAGAGGGTCTTTTTTATCTCCACGAACCCTGCGAATATAATAAGGGCTATGTCTAGTATGAATACCACTGGCAGAATTAACAAGCTGACTAACAGTCCCACTAGGCTTAACACAAGTAATCGAAGTCGATTGAGGGATTCCGAGAAGAACAGATAAGTCAGCGTTTGTTTTAACAGCCGCCTGTTTGAGTTGCTCAAGTTTTTGTTTAGTATCATCAGTAATTTCCGACATCCATTTATTATCTAGTATACCAGTCAATGACACCCCAAGAAGTCTTTCCTCTTCCGTATTCTTTTTCCACACTTTCCGTAAATAAGGAAAGTTTGTTAGTGTGGATTGCCACGTACCTAATATAGTAGCTATCTCAACTTTTTCTTTTATAGATTCAAACGTATCGTTCTCACGTACTACAACCTCTGAAAGATTGCAAAATTCGTATGGACGCAAAATTATCTCACTACAGGGATTAGTTCCGAAATCATAATTAGTATCACGCCTTCCAATTGACTTAGCTTGTTTCTTAGATGCGTCTCTAGAAAAAATACCTCGTTCTCCAGAATGACTATTATATAAACTTGTCCACTCATGTAAAAACAAACTTACATCAGGTTTCTCTTCATAGATAGCTGAATTATTAGCTAAAGCTCTTTGACCGTTTTGCTCCCACCATGCACCTGACTTACACTCTCTCATCTTTGAATCTTCTAAATCGGATAAAGAAATCATGGCTGACCTACGCACACCACCGACTACAACAATCTGACCTACCATGCACATTATGTCGTGACACTCTATAGAAGAAAGTTTTCTTCCGCTGGCTTGCTTGAATTTGTTAATAGTAAACTTAAATAATTCTTCCAAAGGTTCAGGACCACTAGCTCTACCGCCAAACGTTTTTAGTTTTGCCCCTGCTGGGCGAATTTTACGCATGTCGTATTTAGGTACTTCACCAGAATATAACAACGCAATAAGTTGTCGTAAACTTTTAGCCCAACCTTCTTTACTATCAGACACTACAATCGTTGTTTCAGATTCAAACATCTTCTCAGGTATCTCAGGTAGTTTTTGTATGTACTTTTGTTCCACACTAAACCCGACACCCGTGCCGCATAAAAGAATATACATAGCTTCGTCAAATGCTTTGGGATCGTCAATTGGTAAATAAGAACAGTTGTATCCTGCTGTGTTATCACGTGCCAACGCTTTACCTGCTGTCATTATGGCTCGCATACTTGGCATAACTTCTAAATTACATATTGCTTCATGCACTCTAAACTTAGTAGGAGTATCTACTATATGTCCGTATTCGGTTTCTAGGTGGTTTACCATAAAGTCCATGTACCGACTTACAGATTCATGCCAGTCCTCTCTACGTTTTTCTTCTGGTATGTATCTTGCATAACGACTTTTAGCAATAAATTGACTATAACTATCCATTAGTTTCCTTTCATTTCTTTTATCAATCGGTTTAAATACCACAATGCTTTTTCTAAATCTTGCAACGTGTTTTCTTTCTCCTCTGCTCTACTTAAATACTTCATAGCGTTTAGTCTTAAATAAGTTTCAAATCCATGTTTACTAGACTTTGCTTTTAAATATTCTATTGTCTCCATACCACCTTTCATATAATGCTCTGGATGGTTGACCATATCTTCACAGATATCGCTGTTTTCTTTGTATAAATAATTAGGGTCTTGCGACCTATCTATAGGTTTATTTTTAGAACACCATTCTCTGTTTATTTCTGGTGTCGTATGACCGGGCATTTCAACATAAGCATCTGTGTTATATAAATCGTTTCTATCCAACGTAACCTCCATTATGTTCACAATCGTTTACTGGGCAAAACTTTCTGCATGTAAAATTAGGTATTGGGTTCCATACGTTTGTCCCAAATGCAGTATCTAATCTTTCTACATCAAAGTTAAAATTGTTCATTAGTTCTTGTATTTGACTTCTTACATAATTCGTTCTTATTAAATCTTTTGATACCACGAACAACAAACCTGCTTTTACATAATTTACTTTTGGGAAATGCAGGAATGTAGCTACAGATAATATCTCTAGCTGTTTAGTGTCGGCGTAACGAGCACTCTTTCCTGTTTTATAATCTATTACGTAAGCAGTGTCACCATTATGTACCACCAAATCAGCTATACCTCTCCACCAATAATTCTTATCTTTAAATCCACAAGGTTCCAAATCTTTAGTCAAACCCATCTCATATTCACAAAGTTTTTCGCCTTTTATCTTCTTTAATATATTTAAATAAGGCTCAATATATTTGAACTTTTCTGGTATTACGGTGTCCTTACGAACATAGTCCTCTGCCGCTTTATGGGCTTCTTTTCCATAAAACATAGCAGTGCTTTCTTCTTGAGGTATATCTTTCTTTACTCTCAGCCTGTAATATTTTCTAGGGCATTGTTTAAATAAAGATAGCGCCGAATAAGACCATTTAGCCATACGATTCTCCATGTTCAGTTTCACAATCTAACGGCAGGTCTTGACACCAATCTGGTTTCCATTTCATACATTCTGTTACGTATGCAGCCGCTTCTTTAACTTCCTCTTCTCGTGCAATACATGTTACAGCGTCATGTACTGTCATAACTACTCTATATTTTTTAGATACCTTTAACATCTGCTCACCTATTACGCATCTAGCCACGGCTTGACAAATGTTCTCAACTACTTTCCCACCATAAATGTTTATTCTATCCTTCCTGCTTTTGTAAGAGAAGTAGTATTCTCCACTAGCATCCTGTTGTTTTTTAAGGTCTGGGTATTTAAGTTGTAACCCATTCGGTAAGTCAAACCCAATATTGGGTATAACTCCTAAAGCTTGTTTTTGTTTTGTTATTTCCGTGTACTTACCTTTTATTATTGCTTCTAAACCTGTTTGTGCTTTTTTCCAAAAGTTAGGTATGGCAGAATATACTTTTCTATAAGTGTGAATAATGCTTTTACACTCTTCAACATCTAAATCTTTACCGAAAGCTTTTAATTGTACACTAAATTTCTTAGCTCCCATACCATAACCGCAACCCAATATTGTCGTTTTACCTACGAATCGTTCTTCACTTGTTATATCCTCTACTGGCCTATTATATATTTTAGAAGCCATTATCTTATATACATCATCCCCATTTGCAAAGGCTTGTACCAAGTCATTTTGACCAGACAACCAAGCCAATACTCTAGCCTCTATCTGTGAAGAATCGGAGTTGACTATAACAAAACCCCTGGGAGCCCGCATAGATTCTTTCAACACAGACTTTCTTGGAATATTTTGTAAGTTTACATTGTCAGAACCTCCCCACCTTCCTGTGTGAGCCGCATAATATTTTAAAGGAACTGGAAGGCTACCACGATTACCTATATCCAAAAACCTCTGAGTCCTTGTCTCTTCCAAAGTTGACTTTGTTCCAAGTCTAGCCGCAACTAACGTTTGCACTTTTTCGTTAGGGTGCTCTTGTAGTTTTTTAAATCCTTCGTCGGTCTTAGAAAAAGCAAAAGTTTCTTTACCCGTCCTCGGACTAATTTTCATCGGGGGTTCTACACCTAAAGATTTTAATTTGTCTGCAAATTTAGGGTTAGACATTAATGTTTCTTTATCAGCCACGCAAGATTCAAGAAGCTTTTCTTTGTGCAGCACGACATTTTCCAAATGATTCTCAAGCACAGCTAAATCTAACTCAAGAACTGGTTGGGCAAACATATTAATTGTTAAATCAATAAGCCTAAATTCAACCGCAGGAAAACCTTCGCTCATCAACTCAAAAAGCTTTTTAGTCAATCGAACATCTTGCTTACAATACTCGGCATATCTAGTCAACTCGTCTTCTTTAAAATCTACAAGCCTTTTACCGATTGCGTTTTCGACTTCGGTTCCTTTTTGTCCAATGTTATAAAATTCGGAAAGTTTTTTGAGGCTTCCTCCAACTTCCGTACCATGCAAAGCCCTTGCCATGCTAAGAGTGTCAAGCCACCCCCTAGGACGAACACCAAATTTCCAAGAAAGGATAGCGGCATCAAACATAGTGTTGTGAGCGAGACAAAAACTCTCTTCCCAGTTATATGACAAGAGTATTCTTTTAAGATTTTCAAATCCTCCTGTGTGCCATTCTTCTTCTCCATCTCCTTGCTTGATACAAAACCCAATGACTTCAAATCTTTCATCTCGTACGTACTCCTCTGTTGTTAGTTTAGAAAGGGAAAACTTCTTATCGTAGTAAGTCTCAAAATCAATCGTAATTATTTGCATTAATTGCCCATGTTTCTTACAGTTGCTAAGTCGCCCTCAAATGCGTGGGTGCCTATGTGTTTTAAATGAATGCTAAGGTCTACAAAAACCTTACCGCCGTGCTTGTTCCATAATTCACAGAAGTGGTAGTCCTCAGATAATAATGCGCCTGTATCGTCTATGCTCGTATCGAAATATTGTCGGACAAGTGGTTTTATATATTTACCAGTTGGGTCTTGAAGTGTTGACGACCTATACTCTGGAACGTGTTGTTCTAACTTCTCAAACACCTCTCGTTTAATTAACATAAAACCTGTACCTGCATGGCGTACTTCTAATAAACCTCTGTTGTCTAGTTCTACTTTTGTTTTACCATAAGGTAGGTTCAGCACAAACTGCGATGCGTAGTAACTTAAATCTTTTCTATTCATATGAACAGCTTGTCTAACTCTATCCCAATCAATTTCTTTTTTAGGGTACAAAGCGCAAACTATATCTCTATCTGCATCAAGCAGTCTGCCTACAGCGTCGGCTTCAAAATACATATCTGCATCAACAAACATTAAATGTGTGCAGTCGGTGTTTTTTAGAAACATTCTTACTAACTCGTTTCTTGCTCTTGTAATTAAAGACTCGTTCATCAAGTTGGCAAGGAACGCTTCCACCTTCCGTTCTCGTAAATTATTTATGGTGTTTATTGTTGCGATTGTATAATGTCCTGTACACATACCACCATACATGGGTGTAGCTATAAGAATTGATTGTTTTTTTGTTTGTCTTCCTACATTTAATTCATTATCAGCAATGTAGTCTCCAATCGTAAACTGTTTGTTTTTCATATCCTCTCCTCTTACCTTCATTTTCTTTTAGTTCCAAACACCGTACCCTTGTCGGCATATAAAAATAAACATAAACTTTCTTTTTCAGTAAACGTAAATTTTTTGTCGTACAAAGTTACATCCGCTCGTCCTAATTTATATCCGTCATCTTTACCAACAGTATATGCTTGAGTCCATAATTTAAGTACATCACCATTGTATTTTTCTGTTATAAACCATGTGTACCCTACTCCTAATAAAAAACAAACGACACTAATGCTAAACATTTTTTGCATTACCATTCTCCTTTTTTGAGCTATCACCTCTAGCTTTGTTTTTACTTGTAGTTGCCCGTTTCATTTTTGTTTTCTTCCTCATGCGAGAACTGGTCAGACATTTCTCTACGTCCTCAATATTTTTCTCGTTAATGATTAAAGATTCTCCACCTGCAAATTTAATTTTTTCTAACTCTCTTATTTGAAGAGCGGTGCATCTACCTTTACCTGCTTTACATTCGATACCAATAAATTTACCGTCGGCGCAACAAATAATATCTGGTATGCCAGACCTACCGTAACCACCTGTCTGTGGACTAAAGTGATACACGCCGTATTCATCAAGAATTTTTTTAATTTTATTTTTTACTTTAGCTTCTGGAGTCATCTCGCCACCACCTTGCAAGTCGAATATAACTCGACCTTTAGTGGTGTTACGTGTTCTTTGGCAAGGGTAACTGATTTGATATGTCTATATCCATTACCTTTAAGTTTTAGTTGTTTTATATTTATAGTGTCGTTCGTCTGCCACTCTGGAGTTTCTTCATACTCAAGAATTAATCTCTCTCCTTGGTATGTTTCTTTTATTACTGTGGCTACCTTACCTGTAGGCGTTACTACTTTATCTCCCACTTTGTAATCGTATATCTTTTTTAACATGTTGTATTCCTCGTAGTGACACTTATACATCAATGCTACAACAAGGAGTTTTAAAAAGCAATAAAAAAAGTAATAAAAAAAGGAAAAGTCACGACATTGTGACTTTTCCTTTAAACAAAATGTGCAAACGCTATTTTTTTTTCGGCAAACGCTATTTTTTTTCGGCAAACGCTATTTCAAAAAGTGCCAACGCTATTTCAAAATGTGCAAACGCTATTTTTTTTCGGCAAACGCTATTTTTTTTCGGCAAACGCTACCTCAAAATGTGCAAACGCTATTTGTGGTTTTAAATCATATGGTTCTCACGCATGGGTGAATCCATTTATCGTAGAACCTGTGCCGTTTTTTATTGTTGGTTGTAGCTTTTATCACTCGTAGATTCCAAGGTACATGTAACCCTGACACATTACGCTTACCATTCTCATCCACTCCACGCAAAGGAACTATGTGGTCAACATCATATTGTTCGTCTGAACGTTTCTTTTTCCTGTCCCTTTGAACATACTTTGTTTGAATTTGTTTGAACTGCTCTTTTGTCAACCAACATGGCGTTGCATTTAATCTTGCCGCTCTCCTTTTAGCGTATAGCGCCGCAAAAATAGCAGGGTTATTCCTTCTATATTCTCTATGTCTTTGAGCTTCTTTTTCTTTGTTTTTGTCATGGTATCTTTTTGCTCTTGCTCGGGCTTTATCAATATTTTTATGATAATACTCTCGTTCTTTTTGCAAATGTTTTTCGAGGTTTTGCCTCCGTAATTCAGAACGCCTTGCGCTAAAAAATTCTCTGTTTTCGTAATATCTTTGCATATCTTTTTTCCTAATCTCCTCTAAGTTTTTTTGCCTACGCTCATATCGCAACCTAGCGCAATGTTCTTTATTATTCTTTTTAAATTCTTTTGCCTTATTTAAAAGCCACTCGCTGTTATCGTAATAGTAACTACGCCAACTTGATCGTTCGCAATCTTTACAACGCCCTTGTAAAAAATTATCTTCAGGACGAAACCGAAACTTGGTTACGCTTTTTCTTTTATCACAACAATTACAAACTTTTGTTTTGAGTTTGTCACGATTTTTTCTGTTGTTTATTTTTGCGTTGAAGTTTTTGCGTACTAATTCAATATATTCTTTTGTTGGTTTGTAAGAAGGGTTTTTTCTTTTATGCAAATTTATCATGGCTTGCACACTCAAACACTCACGACATTTATTTCTATACCTTCCGATATCTGTCCGTAATGAAAACATCTCTATCTGTTTCCGTTTATTACACTCACAGCAAACTTTAGTTTTGTACATGTTATTTTCCTTAGAATGTTGTGTTAAAGTACCCTGTTCCTCGGTGCAGGGTACTTTATTGTTTTACACCAGATGGTCCATACTAGCTTTGGATACGTAGAGAAGATTTTCTTTTAATTTAATACCTGTGTTGACCATGCAAGCTTCAACGTTTTGCATCTTCAACAATGTAATCTTATCTTTAATCATCTCAGGTAGTTCATCAAAGTCTTGCGTAGAAGCCAGTATGCGAGTATCGTCGGCGAGGTCAACAACATTGTAAGTGCCATCATTCTCTATCCTCACGCAATAACCTTCTTTACCTTTTATCTCCCCCCACAAATCACTTGCAACTTTGTGAGCGTGTAGTTTGTCTCTCATCTGTGACAGCAGTTCATCGCTAAGGTTGTCTGGCTTGGGTAAAGGGCGGTCCTCTACACAACTCTCAAGAAGCGCACGTTCAAATGCGTTTGTATCAACGTAGATTTTAGGTATCCACTTATCGTGACGTATTCCGTACCCATGTCCTGAAAACACACTGCTTGCCTGCGTTTTTGTTTCTAACACAATCTTTTTAGCGATTTCACTAGACTCTGTATTCTTAAAAACTCTAACGCACTCTTTAACAATCTGTCGCATGTGTTTAGATTGTTTAGAATGATACGGAATCTTTCTATTATCTATGTATTTCTCGCTTTTGACGTGAAACAAATTATATCCTGCTCTTTTGTATTTTCCATATCCAAGTTCACCAACATGCTCCCAGTCTTTGAAGCACTCAACAACTAATAATGAACTTGCACCATTACATCCATATTCAAACCGCATGTTTTTGACACGCTTGTTAACTTCTTGAACCAACTCCATCAATCTATAATGGGGTTTTCTTTTGGGGTCTCTCAATTTAAGATTCTTCATGTATTTTCTTCCTTAGTTTCGTTTTCAAATTTTCCAACCCATGGACATCTGTCGCATGGTATGTCGGTCAGTAGGATGCTTCCACAGCACCCTACCGCATAACACTTCTCTAACATTTCCTCAGTCTCGTCTACCATTTATGTTTCCTCTCTTTCTCGACAAGATATACTTCTTCGTTAATCTTAATCAAAGGAAGCTTGCACCTCTCGATTTTCGTTGGATTCTTCTTCCAAGGTTTAACATTGTAGCCTTTAGCTTCTAGTTCTTTGATTTGCTCAGATGTCATCATGTATTTTCTCCAAGTTTTTGCTCTCTGGACATACGACCATTCATTAAATGGTTTACTTCAACTATGTGTACAAAGATAAACCAAACATTAAGACCACCAAAACCAAAAACAATACCACAAGTTATTAGCACGTCTTTCAAACTATAGTTTGCTATGCCCTCAAACATCATACCTGCGGTAAACATTA
>CAACVD010000174.1_pt1 | contig 29176 bp, 39 predicted proteins | sample 2381771 | NCBI WGS metagenome assembly CAACVD01 (sample SAMEA5211965, study PRJEB30684) | marine metagenome | biome: Marine; feature: Epipelagic; material: Water | collected 2015-10-15 | depth 15 m
TTTGGTCAAAATCTCTTTCAGTTTGAGGTGGTTGGTTTATATTCATAAGACATATTTTTCAACCAATCGATTGAAAATTATTTTATGGCCATGACGGTTAGGATGGTAACCATCTGGATTCATAATTTGTTCTTTTTGTATAGACTCCCATATTTTTTGTTGTGCATACACATAATCAATTATGTTGTGATCCAAATTATTAGGCATGTGTTTAAGATGATCTTCGAAATTCATTTCATATCCTTTTATGTGCGGTATCAGCTCATCAAATACATTGAATGCAATTTCGATGTTATGTACATTACTAATTATTTTGTCATCTAACGTTGATAAACCGCCTATTAGTTTTATGTTGTCAACATTAAACTTGTCAAGCGTTCTAACAAAATATTGTAGTGCTTTTGTGTTACGCATTTTAAAATCGTCTACAGTATAATTTTTTTGCCAAAATTCATGTATGGGAATATCTCTCGAAGTGTCTGTAACAAAAATAAAAATTAAGTCACAATTTTTTATAATATTGATATTTTGTTTCACTGTATCTAAACAATGCTTAAGACCTGTATTTGGAGTAGACAAATTTTGTACGCGATAATTTTTTTCTTTCATCAAATAGTTTTGCAGTCCAGTATGAGTTGTTTGAAAATTTTTAGAATTATTTTTTCGGACATAATTCCATTCACCACAACCCCAACTATCACCAAGTATGCCTATTAATTTACTCATGTGTATGTGGCGGAGGGAGAGAGATTCGAACTCTCGATAGACTTACGCCTATGCTGGTTTTCAAGACCAGTGCATTCAACCACTCTGCCATCCCTCCCTGTGATATATATATTATCATGTCTTTGAACCTAGACCCCTATACAAGTCCAAAGATTGATCCAGTGCATAATTTCAAGTTAATTTATGATTATTTTAACACAGAAAATAACATAAAAGGTACATCTTACTATAATATGTTGTATTTGACACACAATAAGGATGTTGTATACTTTAAACTAAGTTGGCCTGGTAGCCAAAATTTTACTATTACAAAATTGCGTAAATGATGTTATATTAGTTTTGCGCCGATGGTGGAATGGTAGACACGCTGGTCTTAGGAACCAGTGCTTCGGCTTGTGAGTTCGAGTCTCACTCGGCGTACCATTAATCCTAGTTGGGGGGTGTACTAGGCGCCCCCTACAAAAAAAATGAAAGAACAAAAATTTATACTAACTGATATAGACGGAGTGTGTTTCGATTGGGCCAAACAATTTAGAAAGTTTCTTGCATATTATCATCCTACTGTTGAACTTGAAGATCCAACTGCAAACTTTAAACATGTAAAACATATCATGGAAGAATTCTGTGTGTCTGCATGGATGGGTTGGTGTGAGCCGCTAAGAGATTCTGTGGAAATACTTTCAAAATTTAAACAAGAAGGTTATGAATTACATGCCTGCACTGCAATGGGTTTTGATCCATATGCTATTGCATTACGCAGAATTAATCTTGAAAGATTTTTTCCTAACATATTTTCTAGGGTGGACACAACTGAAATGGATGAACATGCAACCAAGTCAAATTGGTTGGAGCAATACAGAGATAAAGATTGTGTTTGGGTTGAAGACAAATGGGCAAATGCATTATGTGGCGCACAAATGGGTATAAAAACATTTTTGATGCGACAACCTTATAACGCACAGTACAATGATTCAAGGATCACCAAGGTTGACAATTGGCAACAAGTATATTACTATATAAAAAACAATGACAGATATTAAAGTATTCATTGGCTGGGATTCAAGAGAGGACATTGCCTTTCAAGTTGCCAAACATTCAATACAAAAACACAATCCCAAAGTAAAAGTTTATCCACTAAAATTACCAACACTCCAACAACTTGGTATCTACACAAGAGGCGTTGATGCAAAAGCATCTACTGAATTTACATTTTCAAGATTTTTTGTGCCAATGCTGACAGGATACAAAGGTTGGGCATTGTTCATTGATTGTGACTTTTTATGCACGACTGATATCAGCGAACTATTTAAACAAGCTAACGACAACTATGCAGTCATGGTTGCAAAACATGATTACACTCCTAAAGAAGGCACTAAAATGGATGGCAAACAACAATTACCATATCCAAGGAAAAATTGGTCATCATGCATGTTATGGAACTGTGAACATCCTTCCAATAAATTGCTAGATCTTAATGCACTAAACACCAATGATGGATTATGGCATCATAGATTTGTCTGGTTAGCAGATCACGAAATTGGTCAAATATCTCATGAATGGAATTGGCTTACAGATTGGTATCAATCTCCTGCAGATGGACAACCTAAAATGCTTCACTACACAGAAGGTGGCCCTTGGTTTGAACATTTACAAAATGTTCCATATGCTCAAGAATGGCGTGATGCACATGGCGATTACAAATTGACTTTGCAAGATTCGGTGGAAGACAAAATAGCACGTGATGATGGTGGTTGGTAATATTTTGAGATCCAGTGATTATATCTCACAAGTATAAATTTATTTTTATAAAGACAGCTAAAACTGCAGGTTCAACTATTGAAACTCTTTTAAAGCCATACATCGATCAAACACAAGACATATCCTGTGGATCAGTTGTTTGGAAACATGGTCACAGGATTGAACCAACCGTGCCTTCCTACAACCTTCCAAAAGATAAAAGAATAGACGCTCATATGAGTAGCAAAGACGTTTACGATATTTTTTTTGATTCCGTAAAACCAAAAGATTATTTTGTGTTTACAGTGGAAAGAAATAGTTATGACAAATGTGTATCTCATTACTACTGGCACTGTAAACAAAAAATGATAGATAAAGGGCGGAATATAGATACTAGAAATTTTGAAGATTACATTCAAGACATTTATGACACTAGAATGGACATGCCTAGCTGTTGGCATAGATATACCATTGATGATAAAATTGCTGTTGACAAAGTGTATCAGTACAACAACTTAGAATGTATATTCAAACATCTTAATAAAATGCATGGTTTGGATGTGGACTTAGATAAACTAAAAACAACAAAGGTGAAATCTAGTAATAGACCTAACGAATCGATAAAAAAATATTACCAAAAGGGCCGTTTATCATATAGAAAAAGTCATCCAAAAAAAATTGTAGAGTGGATCTGTAAGAAAGAGATAAAATACTTTAACTATGGAATCAATTAGTGTCATACAAAATATAACAAAAGTAAACAAAGATCCCTATCCGCATGTAATTACAGAAGAAGCACTCCCACAAAAATATATAAATGAACTACAAAGCACTCTACCTGGCGCTTACATTGATAGCAAACCATTTTCAGAAGTAGATCCTTCACAAAGAATTAAGTGGAATATTTTAGTGGAAGATAACTGGCCTATAGCAAACATTTGGAAGGACTTTTTTGCATATCATACCTCAAGAGAATATTTCAATGCAGTTTGTAATTTGTTTGAACCTTGGTGGGATAACATGCCAGTACAACCAAACAAAATACATTTGGATGAAAGGAAAGGAAAAAAAGAATTTTTTACTGCATATACTGAAACACAATTTGTAAGACACAGAGTTATGCCAGAAGGCAAAACAACTAGAACAGCACATTTAGATAATGGCATGGAGATATATGCTGGACTTTTATATTTTAGACACAAAAACGATACAAGTAAAGGTGGTGGTTTCAACATACATAGTGGAAATCCCCAACCCAAGTTTGATAGAAAAAATAATAATGAAGTACAAAATCCAGGACCTATAGTTGCAACGTGTCCCTATAAAACAAATACATTTGCAATGTTTTGGAATACACGTAACGCGGTACATTCTGTTGAACCAAGACACAATGCACAACACGAACGCTGGTCAATTAATATTATAGGAAGATATAACACCAGAAGGATGTGGTGATGCACAATAAATCCAAGATCCAAATATACAGGGATCAGTACAATTTTTGTAAACCTTATATTAGCAAATTCAACACAGCACTAGACATTGGATGCGATTTTCTCGAATGGAGTATTGTGATGATTGACGACTTTGAAGCAGTAAAGGCATTTGATTTCCGGCCAAAAACTAAAGGCATAAAAAAATTTTTTAGGAGATATAATAAAGCCTATAAAAAACATCCAAATATAAAATTGTATAAACATGGCCTTGCGGAAAAACGAGTTACAAGATATACTAAGCCTGGAGTTGGAAGAATTAAAGGTACAGAAAAGTCTGAAGGAAGCAGTTGGTGGCCAGTTAAATTGCATACATTAGATTCATTCGATTTTACTAATGTTGACTTTATTAAACTAGACTGTGATGGTTATGAGGAAAAAATTTTGCAAGGTGGCGAACAAACTATCAAGAATAATAAGCCTGTAATATTTTGCGAACTACAACCTCAAAGATGCAATTCACATGGCTGGTTAACTAATCATGGTTACAAACTTGCAGATACATATTTTTTGGATGGTGAACCACATGATGGTTTATACATAATCGACTAACATGTGTGGAGTATACGGAATAACCTGTAGAGATGAAAAATTTATTAGAGATTACATCACCACTTGTTCATACAGAGGGCCCGATGGATCAGGCATATGGGCAAATGATGATATCACCCTTGGACATAACCTATTAGCAATAACTTCACAACCTGATCATGGCAAACAACCATGGCACACCAATAATGGCAATGTGTTAATATACAATGGCGAAATATTCAACTACAAAGAGTTGGTAACAAAATATAACCTTACACTGCAAACAAGTTGTGACACCGAACTGTTAGCACACCTATTAGATACAATCGGAATAGATTGTGTAGGACAAATTGATTCAATGCATGCCTTTGCACTATACAATGTTAAAGATCAAACCATTATCCTAAGTAGAGATCACGCAGGCATAAAGCCTTTGTTTTATGCAGAAACATCAGATGGATTAATATTTGGATCTGAAATTAAAGGCATGCTTGATCGTGTGCCAAACGCAAGATGTATAGATGATCTAGCTGCCGCGGCTATGTCATATTCTGGATTAAATGTTACAAGAAACACAATGTTTTGTAATATTAAAAAAGTGTTACCTGGAGAAACTTTGGTGTACAGTATACATCATAAAAAGTTTATTCAAAACCATCGAACTACAATTACTCCACAATCAAATGGACTACTTGACCATGAAGAATTTAGACATGAAGCACACCAAACTGTTAAAATGTGTACACTTGGCATTAGGAAATTCGGCATGTTTTTATCTGGTGGATTAGATTCCACTTTGGTTGCATATGAATTAAAAAAAATATTAGGAGAACTTGATTCATTTACTAACGAAATGAATCCAAATGTAATTATTGGTGAAAATTTTAATGATGATGCAAATTGTGCCAAACGATTTGCACAGGATCTAAATCTTAATCATAATCCTATTGTTATTACTCCTGATACAATAGAACAATGTTGGGCAGATGCAATGCACACAATGGAACAGCCAGTTTACAACATGAGCATGCCTATGTACTATTATTCAAATAAGTTTTTAAGCAACAAAGGTGTTGTGGTTACAATGGCCGGAGACATGGGAGATGAACTATTGGGAGGATATCCTAAATATTGGAAGTTGCGTAATGATCCACCTAAGTCTTTCAGGGACATGATATGGAGATGGATGCATAGAATCAAAAGGCCTATCAAACTTACAAGTAAAATTGATGCTAACACAATACATGAAGAACTATGCAAAACTATTCCGGATCAATTATGGAATCCAAAAGATCCTATTAATTCATATATGGCCGTTGACTGTATTACACAAGTACCAGAAGAATTTTTTTCTCGCAATGATCAGTTTGGTATGAGATTTTCAATGGAGGGGAGATTTCCATTGGCCACAAAACGTTTTATGAAATATTGTTTGGATATACATTCTGATTATAAGATGGGTAAAGATAAATCGGATACAAAACTTCCTACAAAATTGGCCTACAAAAATATTCTTCCTCACTACATCATTGACAAAATGAAAACAGGTTGGACAGTCCCATTAATATACTGGATCAGCAATCATAAAAATTTAGAAACACTTGCAATGAAATACATGCAAGGCAATGACTGTCTTAAAGACACAGTAAAAATGGACAATTGGGATCAAAAGAAAACAAAGATAGTAAGTTGGATGATGCGTTCATGGGCACACTACTATCGAATGCAGTTGTAAGCATAACCAGAAGCCATTTCTGATAATGTAAACTGCTGATGTGCTAGATGCCATAACCAAGGTTCACGATCAGGGTAGTCTAAACTTTCTATCATATCAATTTTATTTGCTACAGGATACGCCGCACATTCATTACCACATACCACAGGAATACCCATACATATGGCTTTTACAGCAACCATTGAATTGAAGGTTATTACACAGTAGGCATTTTTAAGATCTTCCTCTAGTGGTTTTTGACTTTTGTGTTTGTCAAATCCACTTAGTTGCGTAAATCCGTTGACTGTTTTTACTTGTGGGTTCATAGGCTTATCTCTCACTACGATTTCTCTGCTTGTTTGCTGTTTTAAGGCGTCTAGCACACCGTTGAGCCATTGTTGTGCATCAAAGAACCACTCTATTGCTCCTGTAGGTGGACATACTATAATTTGTGTGCCAGTTGTTTGCCATGGCGCAAGATCTTGTGCAAAATATTTCTCATATCTATAAGGCGTTTGCTCTGTAATACTAGAATTTGTGTGTGCATTTTTGGTTATTCTATACCAATTTGTTTTGTTGTTATGTCCCGGCAAAAAATATGCATGATCACAGAAGTAATATGTGTGACCTTTGCGTTTCATCATATCACCTGAACCTCTCAGTATGCCCCAGTAAAAATATTCGTCATCAATCATAGGTTGATCGTTCGGAATAGGGTCTATAATTTTTCCATTAGTGCCTTTGGCCCAATGTTGCACAATGCCTTCTGTGGTTTTACGCATGGTCCTAACGCAACGCATCATACATCCTTTCGAACATGTCTTTAAATAGGCCCGATTCAATTTCTTCTTGCGTGTATTGATGCCAACTCAGTGTGGCCAACCAATCTTCACGGTTGTCTGGATGCAGTGGTGTGCCAAAATTTTGTATAGTCTGCGATACAGGACTTGCAGGACAACGAGCATGGCAGTAAACAGGAATGCCTTCAATCAAGGCATCAATGGAGACCATAGAGCATGAAGTAACCACACAGTGTGCATTCTCAAGATCATCTGCAAGCGGTACATCAGCATATGCAGGTCCACTCTTACCGTTTTTCCTTGGCTTATGTCTTACTTTAATTGGCATATCAGTTTTTGTGCGTAACCATGCAACAGTTTGCTGTTCCCAATCCCGCTGGCCAACGTAAGAATTAATTGTATTAGAAGATGGTGCAACTAAAATATAATCACCTTTATTTTTCCTCCATGGCTTTATATTGATGTGTTGTATCCTATTACGCGGAAGATTTGGATAAACTTCCGTTACATGTATATCACTAAAACATATTCTCCAAAAATATTCTCCTTGCGGATTGACTGCCTCTTTCAAAGGATTCCATCTACCCCAATATGGCATGTCGCAAAATAACCAAGGCTGTTTGTTGTTTTTTAGATCTATTGCTCTATCATAGTTTCCCACAGCTAGTCCCCACATTGTTGGTATTCCTTTATCATGATGATATTTCATTAAGGGTTTTAGTGTATACCACGCTTTTGAATCAGGCCCGTGACGATTGTTAATAATTTTAAGTTTCACTGGATTTTATTCCAGTAATCGTTTTCATGCTTGATATAAATGTCAGTGCGTTTAGAATGGCCATCTATTTTTCTTTTGCCTTTTAAATGATCCATGTAAGCTCCTAATGGTGAATTTATAAACACATGAACCCCAGGCCGATGTGGATGATCTTTAGATATATTGAAAGATTGCATGCCTTGACTTGTGTATTTTTGTAGCAACACCCAAAATAGAAAGGAGTCATGATATTCATTTTCTTTAAACAATGAATCTGTCTGATACATATTTTGCCAATCCTCCATAAAATGCTTATTGTAATTAGATCGGGTGTCGTAGATTACAAACCCACACTCAGGATAAATTTTTTGTCTGCCTAGATATGCACAATAATGATCTTCTGGTAAGAGGCTCTCAATGAAACTTTCTGGAACAGGTGAGTGGGTAACAACATCTGCATCCAACCAGACAACTAAGTCTGAGTCAGCATTGAGAGCCGCATGTGATACACAATATGATTTATGTGAAAATTTTACAGCGTCCCACAAATATGAACGTTTGGGTTTTTTTTCTGTGCCTGGCTTTCGTCCATTAGCGTATGGATTGTTTGCATGTCTTTGTTTGAACACTCCAAGTTGGGGACATGCTTCATTAAGATCGATCCATTGGATTCTTTCACTATTATTTTTTTCAGTTGGTAATTGTTCATAGTAAACTTTTAATTTAATATTTTCTGGCCAATGTTTGTCAAATGTGTCTATCATTTTTTTACCATAATGATGATATCCAGCGTTTGACATAGTCGTGATAACCGTAATTGATGTTGGCATGCTAATGACTATTTAAATAGCATATAATGAAAGTAGAGATATTTCGAAATACTGTAAAACGCAGAGGTAAGGGTGCTTCCTTCGAAATGATGAAAGCATGGCGTGAAGGCATAAAATCAGTTGGCGATGATCCTATATGGATAGAAGGAAAGCCTGATCCTGAAAAATGGATGGGAGATCCAAAAGAAAAAGTATCAATACATTTTGGTTATGGACCTGATAATGCTGGTGACTTTTTAAAAGGCAACCGAAAAAAAATTAGACAGTATCAAGAAAAAAATGGTGGAGTTACTATTGTGTTCGATGGAGGACTATGGACTTCATTTGGCAATCGATCTTCGGATTGGAACAAACACTATTTCAGATGTGCCCTTTGGTCACCTATGCGTAATGGAAATTTCCTAAACGAAAACTCTCCTGGAGATAGGTGGCATCATATTGCTAAAACTTTTAACATTGAAAACAGACCATGGAAAAATTGTGGCAAATATATTATGCTTTGCACACAACCAAAAGACAATTGGTCCATGGCGCAAAAAGATCCCTATGAGTGGGTTGATCAAGTGGTTGAAAAATTAAAAGGGGTGACAGATAAAACATTATTACTGCGTCCACATCCGAACCATGCTGATAAATGTGCTGAAGATATTGGTAAACGTCATCCACAAATAAAAATTGCAGACATGACCAGAGGTGGAGGTATGTTTTATGATTATCGCTGGACATTTTTAGAGGAACTTAATGCATCCGATGTGCATTGTGCCTTAACACATAATTCTACTGCCGCTGTTGATGCCGCAACATACGGTGTCCCTGTCTTTATGACTTCGGACTTGTGCTTAGCTTGGGACATAGGATCATCTGATCTTGCTAAAGTTGAAACTCCACATGTTCCGGATAGGACACAGTGGCTGAACAACTTGGCTTATGCCAACTGGACTTTAGAAGAAGTACGAAATGGCACTGTATGGAAAAGATTTCGGCCTCACGTAGAACAAATGATCAATGAGTAATTTAAAAGTGATACTGCCAGCTGCCGGTAAAGGATCTAGATTAAACTTGCCTTATCCAAAAGAAATATTAAGGTTGAACAATGATGATGCACTAATAGATTATAGTTTCAACTTTTTTAGAGATTATGGAAGAAAGGACGTTGAATTCATTATTGTTGTTAATGAAAACAAAACTGAAATAATAGAATATCTATCAAAATATAAAGATAGATTTAACATATCGTTTACATTCCAAAATCCAAATGAACATGAATACACAGGAGCTATTAAAAGTGCAAAACATTTATTTGGTGAACACAACTTAGTGTTGTTACCTGATACAATAATGACTTTGCATCCAAACGAAAATCTTTATGATCTAGTTCAATCTGCACTTACAGAAACTGGCTTTACATTCCTTTACAAAAAAGAACAAGATCAAAATATTCTTAAAACAAAAGGATGTGTGCATGTGGATCAAAATTCTATAGTATCTTTGTATGAGGACAAACCAGAAACTAACTTGTCTCAGTACAATGCATTTTGGTGTGGCTTTGCTTTTAGAAAGAGAACATTTGATATGTGCATGCAGTACATGGAAAAGTCAACACTAAAACTAAAAATAGATCACAACGAAATACAAAGAACTCCAATATATTTGTCCAAAGCAATCCAGGTTGAAGATTATGTAGATCTTGGCACATGGAAAGAAATACGACGATTACTGCAAAATGAAAATAATAACTGATTGTGACGGAGTTTTATTAGACTGGATATTTGCTTTCGACGTGTGGATGGCTGAACAAGGATATCAAAAACTTCCGGATGCTGACCAACATTTTAAACAGACACAAAGATATGCTTTATCAGAACAGGATGCTTTAACTTTTGTAAGAAAATTTAATGAATCCGGTAGTGTTGGATTCATTCCAGCATATAAAGATGCTGTGGAATACGTTAATAAGTTTGCATCTAAAGGATATAGATTTGAAGTTATCAGCAGTTTACATATGGACAAATACGCACAAAAATTAAGAATAACTAATCTTAAACATTTATTTGGAGATGTCTTTGATTACATTGACTGTAGTTTGGATTTCACCAAAGGTAAAAAAAACATATTATCCAAACGTTACGAACACACTGGATATATTTGGTTGGAAGATTCTATAGCACATGCTGAAGCAGGTGATGAAATAGGCATGCAAACTTACATATTTGACCATCCTTATAATAAAAGTTATACTGGACGTAGAGTAAAAAACTGGAAGGAACTTTATGACGCCGCATCTAGAGGCTAGATTAGGAGATTATGCAGACACTGTATTGATGCCAGGTGATCCGTTGCGGGCAAAATGGATTGCAGATACATATCTCGATGACTGTAAACAAGTTAACGCTGTGAGAAACTGTCTTGGTTATACAGGCACTTACAAAGACAAAAAAATCTCTGTACAGGCAAGTGGCATGGGTCAACCTTCAAGTTCGATCTATGTGGAGGAACTTTTTAACATTTATAACGTGCAAACAATTATTAGGGTGGGTAGTTGTGGAGCCATCGCAAAGCATTTAAGCATCGGTGATATAGTGGTTGCTTTAACAGCTAGCACTGACAGCGCCATGGCAAAAAATTTTATTCCAGACTTCCAATTTTCTCCATGTGTTACATTAAACCTTTTGGAAAAATTTAAAACACATTGTCCTGGATGTTTTATTGGCGGGGTCACTGCAAACGATTATTTTTATCAACCCAACCCTAACTGGTGGAAAGATCATCAAGCAATGGGCGTATTAGCAGTAGACATGGAAACTTATATGCTGTATGCCTTGGCAAATAAATTTAATAAAAGTTGTTTAAGTGTAAACACAGTGTCAGATCATCTTGATGGTGCACACACAAATTTATCACCTTCAGAAAGAGAAACTAGTTTTACAAGGATGGTAGAAAGTGCGTTGTCATTATGAAAATTTGTGTGTGTATTCCTAGTAGAGGAAGATCAAAATTTGTAGAAAGGCTGGTCAAATCAGCATACAAAAACTGTAATAATAAAAATAATGTAATTGTAAAATATTATCTTAATGAAGATGATGATCAAATAGATTATTACAAAGACCAATTGAAAATGATGAAAAAGAAACACGGTGATGGTGTCCAGTATCAAATTGGGCCAGATCAAAACACAGTGTATAGTTGGAACAAACTTGCTGAATCTGTCGAAGCTGATTTTTACATGTTAGCAGGCGATGAGGTTCAATTTGTTACTAAAGATTGGGATACAAAAATCTTCGCAGTAAAAGAACAATGGCCTGATGGAATTTTTTGTGTGGGGGTCTATGATGGTCGGGACTGGCGTAAAAATAATTGTACAACTCCAGTGGTTACCAAGGAATGGGGCCATGCATTAGGTTATTATTTCAATCCTGTCTTTTGGCATTGGCAAATAGACAAATACACTGGAGAACTTGCCATGTCGATAGACAGATTTATTTTCCTTGAAACTGTTTGTGTAAAAATGAAAAAAATTAAAGATATTACTGGCATGAGAAATAGAAAACAAGGTGTGTTTGATCGTGACGAATATATGTATGATAAAATGATGCAACTGTATTTTAATACAGATCAAAATCGATTAATAGAGGCATGCGATGCTGTCAAAGAATGAAGCAGACAAATGGTTTGCTGAACATATTGAATCAAATATAAAAATTTTTCCTAATAAAGATATAGAACAGCATTTACGCTATGCATTATCAAAAGTTACCACTGAAAATTTGTTTTTAGAATTTGGTGTAAGAGATAGGAAAACATTTAACGTTATCAAAGAATATGCAAATGTTGTGCATGGTTTTGATTCATGGATAGGAATGCCATGGCCATGGCAACTAACAAGATTGGTTGAGCCTGAGAAAACAGGCCCGCACTTGGCTGCAAAAACTATTCCGCAAACAGACGACACACAGATATTTTGGTCTGGATTGTTTGAAGACACACTACCAAAATTTATAAAAAAATACGATCATCCAATAAGTTTTTTACATATAGATTCAAACTATTACAGATCTGCCACACAAGTATTATCTTTGCTTGACACAAATATTACCAAGGACACAATTATAGTGATTGGCCAATGCCATGCTTTTGAACAAGCAGATCTTAAAAAATGGAGTAATGTGTGGAACCATGGACTTTTAGCTTGCAAAAATTGGGGACGTAATATACAATTTTTTAGTAGGAATCATTTTTTACAAGCGGCAGGAAAAATAAAATGAAAGCATTTATAATATATCTGAAAGAAGTGCAAGCCACTGTTGACTCAGCATTAGAATGCAAGCGAACAGCAAGGCAATACGGATTAGATGCATGGCTCATGGAGGGGTTTACTCCATCACGTGCAGATAAATTTATTCAAGAGCAGAATTTGAAGCCATATCTACCTGGGCCAAAACTTTACAATATTAAATGGCAGAAAGGTGGTGTACGCGGTTGTATGATATCACATTATCATGTATGGCAAAAGTGTATTGAATTGGATCAACCAATTGTTGTGCTTGAACATGATTCTAGAGTTGTAAGCGACACTTATCTCCAAGATTTCGAGGATGTGTTACATCTTGATGGATATAGATTTAAAAAGGATCCAAATATTGGAAAACTCCCTATTGTTGAAGATTTTGTAAATGTGCGTAAAGGCGAGAATCAACTAATGGGCACATATGGTTATGTTATAAAACCACATGCGGCAAAAAGATTAATCCAAGGTGCACATGAAGATGGGATCACAGCATCAGATATGTTTGTAAAAGACAAATATGTACGCATCCAAGTTGTTAGACCACGTGCTGTTGAAGTCAACAGTCAGGATAGTTTGACCGGAGATCGCACATTCTATATATAATTGCATGCACATCACAGTTACTGGATCGCATGGTTTTATAGGCAGTCACCTCAGGCAACATTTGTCCAAAGACAATGAACTTAATTGTTGGGACACAAAGATACAAAAAAACATTGCTGATTTTCATATTGATCGAACAGATTTAATAATTCATCTTGCCGCACTGGCGGGTATCAGAGAATCCTTTGAACAAGCGGATGACTTTTGGAAAACAAATGTTGAATATACGAAGCATGTTTTTTCTGTTGCTGAGAAGAGCAACACTAGAGTCATATATGCATCGTCATCTGCATGTAAAAAATGGTTTGGCAATCCTTACTCAATTTCAAAATATGTAAATGAATTTATTGCTCCACCTAATTCTGTAGGACTAAGATTTTCAACTGTATGGGGCCAAGGCGCAAGAGGCGACATGTTGGTACCACAGATTCAAAATAAAACTTTAAAGTTTGCTACACAACACAAAAGAGATTTGATACATGTGACTGATGTTGTAAGTGCAATACAAACAATTATTGATCATCCAGAACAAACAGGTGTGTTCGAAGTAGGCACAGGAAAAACAATTAAAGTAGATGAACTTGTTGCGTACAACGGACTTGATGTGCCAATACAGCATGGTCAAGATTATGAACTAGAAGAAAATTTATTGCCTTCACACAGACTACGTGCATTAGGATGGGCACCAAAAAAAGATATAATGGACAGCAAATTATGATATTATTAGACGATGGGTACTGGATCCCCAATGGTGATGATCCTGTGCATCATATTGGAGGCAATGTCAAAGAACATGATGGAAAAATACATAGCGAAGTGTTAAAACTTTGCAAAAATAAAGGACACATGTTAGACATAGGAGGAAACGTAGGACGTTGGTCAAATCATTATGCAAATATTTTTAAAAAAGTTACTGCTTTTGAACCAGCAGATTACAACATTGAGTGTTTTAAAAAAAATACGGAAGACAAAACAAATATTACATTGCATGAATATGGATTATCAGATAGATCAGGAAAAGGCAATCTTTCAGTAGCCATTCCAGAACATTTAGGTTCAACTAGAGTCCATCCTAGTGATGATGGAAATATTATTTTAAAAACACTTGATTCACACAGTTATGATGACATTGATGTATTGAAAGTAGATGTTGAAGGACTAGAGATACCAGTGCTTAATGGCGCTAGAGAAACTTTAGAGCGTTGTTCTCCTATAATTGTAATAGAAAGATGTGTGTTAAATTCAACTGCATATGGTTATAGTAAAAACGATAGTCACAAGTTGTTAGAAGAACTGGGATATTCTCGTGCAGTAAAAATTACCAGAGACTGCATCTATATAAAAAAATGAAAATTTTAGTAACAGGGTCACTTGGCTTTGTTGGATCACATCTAGCCAAAAGATATTATTATCAAGGGCATGACGTTGTTGGCATCGACAATGGAGTTGGTGGTTATGATGATAATCTTACTGAAGTGCAAACTTATAAAATAGACTGTTGTGATCAATCCAACTTAGATTTATTATTTTCAAAACAAAAATTTGATCTAGTTATTCACGCCGCCTGTACTGCATATGAAGGACTTAGTGTGGTATCGCCTGTATTTGTAACACGCAATACATATGACGCTACTGTAAATGTGGTTACATCTTCTATCAAACATAATGTTAAAAAATTTGTTTATATGAGTTCAATGGCTAGATATGGCAAACAGACACCACCTTTCACAGAGGACATGAAGCCTGCACCAGAGGATCCATACGGTATTGCAAAAGTGGCTGCGGAAGACACAGTGAAATGTTTATGTGATGTGAATGGAATACAATGGGCTATTGCTGTACCACACAACATATATGGACCTAACCAAATTTATAATGACCCTTTTAGAAACGTTGTATCAATATTTTTACATAGAAATTTACAAGGCAAGCCACCTATAATATATGGCGATGGTGAACAAAAACGTTGTTTTTCCTACATCGATGATACCCTACAAATATTCGATGAAATATGCTTTGGCACAAAAGCAAATGCTGAGACATTTAATATAGGACCAGATGAAGATTATGTTACAATAAATGAATTGGCCAAATTGTGTGCTAATGCCACCGGTTACAATGGCATGCCTACATATATGAAAGGCAGACCAAAAGAGGTAAAGTATGCAACTTGTTCTTCAGATAAAATTAGAAAATTTTTTAATTACAAAACACAAGTAGATCTAAAGCAAGGAATCAATAACACATTGAATTACATAAAAGCAAGAGGGATAAAAAAATTCAATTATTCATTACCAATAGAAATAGACAATGAAAATACTCCGCAAACATGGACCAAACAACTAATATAACGCTGTGCTGTCCTAGTAGAGGACGCCCCCAATTTGCTAAACGTATGCAAGACAGTGCTTTGGCCACTGCAAAATATCCTGATAAAGTAAAAGTAAAATTTTATCTCAACAAAGATGATCCTCAACTTAAAAATTACAAGCTTAAGGACTTTGATGTTGGCATAGATAGGAGCACAGTCATGAGTTGGAATGTTATAGCAGAAAGTTCTCCTAGTAGAATGTACATGTTGGTAGGTGATGATGCTGAATTTATTACACAAGATTGGGATAAGAAGTTCTTGGATCAATATAAAAAATATCCTGACGGAATATTCATGATAGGCACAGCCACAGGAAAAAAACATGGCCTCATACATAAAACATCACCACATCCTGTCATCACCCAAGAGTGGCGTAATACGCTAGGATATTTTTGGCCTGTGCAGTTTCATCATTGGTGCTTAGACAACTACACAAATGATCTTGCAAAAAGAATAGACAGATATATTTTTATGGAGGACGTATTAATAAAAGTAAAAAAAATTACTGAAGACGATACAGCAAAACGTATCCGCACAGACGCTGTGCATCTCAGAGACAAATGGGTATATGAAAAAACAAAAGAATGTTATTTAGACTTTGATGTTTTAAGATTAAAGATGGCATGCAAATGAATCTAGCAATATTTGGAGACAGTTGGCCAGTTGGTGTGGAACTTAACAAAGGTGAACTGCCTTTTGGTGATATTTTACATAAAAAATTAGGAACAAAAAATTATTACAATGAGTCACAACAAGGAAGCACAGTGGATTCATTGATACTACAACTAGATAATTTTGCTAAGAAAAACATATCTGACTGTGTATGTGTATTTTTTATAACTAATCCTGCAAGATATTTGTATTTCCAAAATGGCAAAGAAAGGGTTTTACGTCCAACAGGGGATAAAAGTGAACTTGCAAAGTTTTATTTTGGCCATGTGCAGTCTGATGATCTAGATTATCACAAAGCAAACATATCTATACTTGCACTTCATAGGATGTGTGATAAATTAAATTACAAAGATTATTACATGGAAGGATGGACTAACATAGATTGGAAATACACTGGTATAGATCAAACAAAATTTCTAGGAAAAAGTGCAACAGAATTATTTGGTGCAGATACAAATAATAAAACACTTGAACTTGTAAAGTTTCAAAACAACCAATACATTACTCCAAACAAATATCATCCAAACAGCAAAGGACATGAACTAATAGCAGAACACTTGTATAATTTTATAAGTTAATATAATATAAAAATATGGCGTCTTACACAATTACAACAACTTGGGGACAAACACATTGGGACATCTATGCAAAAAGATGTGTAGAATCAATTGGTAAACATTGGCCAGATGACGTTGTAAAATATTTTTATCCTGATGACGTGTCACAGCAAGTTACAATTGCTAATTCATATTATTTTGATCTTAAACAGTCACAACCTGAATTGCAAGAATTTATCGATAGAAACCAAAACAATGCACTGGTAAAAGAACGTATGCACAAGCCATTGCGTTCTGCATTCGAATATGATGTAATTAGATTTTGCTACAAAGTTTACTGCATGTTAGATGCCGCAGAGCGTTGCACCACAGATGTTTTAATTTTTGTTGATGCAGATACTGTGACGTATAAAGATGTGCCTACATCCTGGCTGGATCATATTGCTCCTATTGAAAAATTTTCTACATTTCTTGGCAGGCCAAAAAAAGGATTTTCTGAGACTGGATTTATAACTTTTAACATGACTTTGCCAGAGTCCAAAACATTTTTTGATCGGTGGCGAGAATATTACACAAAAGATCTTTGGGTAAACTTACAAGGCTTTACAGATTCATTTACATATGATGCCGCAAGGCTGGATACCACTGATAGAAAATTAGATAATGATCTAAATGATGGTAGATATCTTGGATATAGAGGATCTAAGCATCCATTTGTTAATTCAGAGCTAGGAGATTATATGGATCATCTCAAAGGTGAGCGAAAGGACATCCAATCATCCGTAGAAGATATGAAAGTTAAAAGGCAAGATGATCACTGGCAATGAAGATAGCAGTGTTTCCAAAGACTTGCGCCATAGCGGGCAGGCCGGTGATGGCAGCTTTTATAAAGTCTCTCCAAGGAGAAGACTACGTCATATGCGAAAATCACGAAAGACCAGAAGCAGATGTAGTTGTTATGTGGTCATGGCTTCTTGGAATGTACGGCCGTGATGCAATATACAATCACTACAAAAACACAAAAACAAAGTTTTTAATATTAGAAGTAGGAGCACTTGCACGTAATCACTCTTGGAAGATTGCAATTGGTGGTATAAACCGTGACGCCGATTTTGCCAATTCCTCCGTTGATGATAAAAGACTATCATTGTTTAACTTGCATACAAGACCTTGGCGCAATAATGGAAAGTATATAATTGTGTGCGGACAAAATGAAAGATCACTTGCATGGGACCAAGGTACAACATCCGATTGGGCCCAATCAATGTTCAAATGGATTAGAAGGTATACCGAAATGCCAATTTGGTTTAGACCACATCCAAGATTTCCTGTATCCATCAAAGAATCAAAGAGCAACAATGTGCGTATCAGCACGCCGAAAAAAATTGGAAAAATAGATGAAGTAGACTTTGATAGTGCTTTGAAACACGCTTATGCTGTGGTCAATTACAACTCAAATCCAGCAATTGAATCTGTGTTGGCTGGAGTGCCTGTGTTTGTAGGTGAATCATCTTTGTGTTGGTCTGTTGGCAATGAAATAGGCACTAATCTTAATACACCTGCCACGCCCGATCGAACCGAGTGGCTGAAACAGATAAGTTATACTGAATGGTTTACAAAAGAAATAGGAAATGGAATACCATGGAAGAGACTGAAACAAAATTTAATCGATGGGTAACTAGAATATATTTCGGAACGATGATTTTTGGTTTTCCGTTAATCTATCTAATTCTTATATTTTTCGAGACAAGATGAACAATTTTGTTTGTGTATGCACTGGTACCAAGTATGGTACACAATACGTAGACAAGTTGTATAACATGGCTTGTCGACACGCTCACGATTTTAAGTTTCATGTCATTACTGATGTCAAGAAAGATTGGCGTCCTGAAATAAATCAAATAGTTGTTGATCCAATTTATCCCACTTGGTGGAATAAAATCCATATATTCAGAGATGATATTGGCATTGAAGGCAGAGTGTTGTTTATGGATCTTGACGTTGTAATCTTTAGGAACATCAACCATTTCTGGGACTTTGAAGGTGATGCTTTCATAATAATTCAGGATTTCAATAGATGTCGCATCAAGGATTATCCTGTAAGAAACTCTTCAGTTATGAAATTTAACGCCGGACAAGAAGTGCATGTATGGAACGATTTCAAGAAAGATCCACACAGCGTAATGAAAAAATATAGGGGTGATCAAGATTACATGACTGCTAAATTTACTAATGGACCAATTTGGCCAAAGGAGTGGGTGATGTCTTACAAATGGGAGATTGGTTTAGAGCCAGGTGAAAAAAAACGTTCACCCCATGATCTATTTGTAAAACAAGCGTACACAAATAGAAAACACAATCTACCGGATGAATGTAGTGTAGCTGTATTTCACGGTAAACCAAATCCTGCTGAAATTGAACATGATCCTTTGGTGATACAAAACTGGAGATAACTAAAAATATGAAACTGTTTGATTTTCAAAAATATGGAGCAAAAGAGATGGATGTACCATCCGGCGAAGTCTTTATTCATAATATCCAAGATGACGAGATAGAAGGTGTTAATTTAGATCAATATGTAGGAGATAGAAATGTTATTATTATTGGCATCCCCGGTGCATTTACTCCCACTTGCACTGACAAGCATCTTCCAGGATTTGTAAAACACGAACAACAGTTTTATAAAAAAAACGTAGATGAAATAATTTGTTTAAGTGTAAATGATCCACATGTCATGATGGCATTCTCAGATTATATTAATCAGGATGGCTCTAGAATTGTAATGGCTGCAGATCCTTTTGGTGAAGTAAGTGAGCAAATTGGCACGTTGACTGACATGGGATTGTTAGGACAAAGAACAAAAAGATTCGCTGCCATTGTTAAAAATGGCAAGGTAGTTGATATGCTAATTGATGAAAGAGGATTAGATGTTTCAACTGCAGAAAATTGTTTTAAAAATTTATAATGGCATTATCTGATTATCAAGGCGAAACCATTATTGACTCTATAACCATTAGACAAGGTAAAAAACATTTCAACAATCTATGGATGCCACGTACTGTGTTCAACGATCCACATGGCAAAGATGCTTTTATAATTGGTAATGGCGAGTCAAGAATAGGATTTGATTTGTATAGTTTACCACAAGATACATATGGATGCAATGCTTTATACCGTGACTATGAGCCGGACTACTTGATAGTTGTAGATCAAATGATGTATAAGGAAATTTTACAAAATGAGTATGATCAAAAAAACACAGTCTATACAAATCGCAACAATATAAAAAAGCATGGAGGATCTGCCAATCTCATTCCAAATAATCCACACAAAGGAGCAGGGACAACTGCTATGCATATTGCAATTCATGATGGTCATAATAGATTATTTTGCATTGGGTTCGATTGTGCTGAAGATGGGCCTAACATTAATGTATACAAAGATACATCTTGCTATGATAAAGCTAAAACCAGTACTAACCTATCTCTATGGGGGAAACAAATATATGCGTTGGCTCACGATAATCCTGATGTTACTTTTGTGTTTGTAGATGGTAATCTACCTAATGAATTGATGTATTTGGCTAACTGTTCAACAATTTCTTATACCCAATTAAATACGCACATAAATACTAACAATGAAACTGCCTGATAAAATAAAAATAGGTTGGAAAGATGTTGATATCACAAAAGTAAAAGTGTCGTTCGTAAAGAATAATTCTGACTATTGGGGACAATATATTTGCAGGCAAAATAAAATAGAAATCCAAGAAGAAGCAGTTGGGCAAGATCTTGCCAACACTTTAGTGCATGAAATTATACATGCAATTGTGTATCACTCCTCTCTAAACGCAGAAGGTGGTCCTCTATATGAAGGTGATAATGAAGAGCAGGCAGTCAACTCAATGACAAACTGGTTAATGGGAGTTTTCAAAGACAATCCATGGTTATTAGACTTTCTAAAAGAGAACATACACGGCAAAAAGGCCAAAAAATAACACTTTTTTGTTGGTTGACGGTTTTGGTATAATACCATATAATAATATTATTATACACAAAGAGGTAACAACAATGACAAACGCACAATTAGTATTACAAAAAATACAAACAACATTATGCCATGAAGGCACAACTTATAAAGGTAATTCAGGCACTTATATGTTTATTGAAGGAAAAACTACAGAAGAAGGAACCATTAATGGAGTTGTAAAAAAATTAGATGAACAAGGAGCGGCTAAAACTGCTGGTTCATTTAAAATTGTTGAGGATGGCACTGTATTCAGATTTACAGGATTGGCAACTAAAACACTTTCTGCCATTACCAAAGAAGTGCAATCACAAACACCAGATGCACATCCAGGAGCAGAGCCTGAAGAAAAACAAGAAGCAATTGCAGTCTAGCCAAAAAGAGCTTAGAATATCAAATGTAAACAAAACAATTTTGATTGCTGAGTCTACTTGGGCTCAGCAATTTTGGAGATCCATTCTTGCCGCACTGCAAAATAATAGTCAAAGATGAAGTAAATGTAAAACTAGATGGCTTAGATCTTGTAACCAGAAGAAAATTAACAAATAAATTCAAATATGAGATACCAGGCGCACGTTTTATGCCTGCGGTAAAACTTGGTCGATGGGATGGCACTGTGTCATTTTTCACGCAAGGGGGATTAACTTTTGTTAATTTACTTGACGACATCGTACCAATACTTGAAGAAAGTAATTATACATTTGACTTAGAAGATAAAAGGGAAACCTGGAACTTATCGTTTGATCCTGTTGATAAAAATACTTTTGCTGACGTGACATGGCCCACAGGACATACACATGAAGGACAATCGATTGTCTTACGTGATCATCAAGTTGAAGTTATTAATAATTTTATTAACAATCCACAGTGTCTGCAGGAAGTTGCCACCGCAGCTGGTAAAACAATAATTACAGCCGCACTAAGCAAATTAATTGAACCATATGGTAGAAGCATTATAATTGTTCCGAATAAATCATTGGTTACACAAACAGAAGAAGATTATAAAAATATGGGATTGGATGTCGGAGTTTATTTTGGTGACAGGAAGGAGCCGGGCCATACCCACACAATTTGCACATGGCAATCTTTAAACATACTGGAAAAGAAACGACAAAATGCAGAAGATAATCTTATTGAAGTGTTCAAGAGAGATGTAGTATGTGTAATTGTTGATGAGGTACATATGGCAAAAGCGGATGTTTTGCGTAGATTACTTACGAATGTGTATGGTTATGTTCCTATCAGATGGGGACTAACTGGAACAATTCCAAAAGCAGATTATGAATATAAGTCAATCCACGTTGCACTTGGCGAAGTAATTAATAGAGTTTCAGCAGTCGAACTCCAGGAAAAAGGTCTATTGGCAAAGTGTAATATTGAGATACTACAACTTTGGGACTATGTGGACTACAAAAACTATCGTGAAGAACAAACACATCTTGTTACAAAAAAAACAAGAATAAATTATATCGCAAGGATGATTGAACAAATGCGTACATCAGGAAACACACTTGTACTTGTGGATCGAGTGAAGTCAGGCGAAATGTTATCTGAAACTATTATCAATTCTGTGTTTGTGCGTGGGGCAACTAAGGCAGATGAAAGAAAAGAACATTATGATGATATTAAAACATCAAATGACAAAGTAATTGTTGCCACGTATGGAGTAGCTGCTGTTGGTATAAACTTGCCACGCATATTCAATCTTGTACTAGTCGAACCAGGAAAGTCATTTGTTAGAGTGATTCAATCCATAGGAAGAGGAATACGTAAAGCCCAGGACAAAGACTTTGTGCAAGTGTGGGACGTGTGCTCCACAGCAAAGTTTTCTAAACGTCATCTTACAGAACGCAAAAAGTTTTATCGTGAAGCACAATATCCTTTCACTGTGACAAAGGTTGACTATCAATAAAAAATAAGCATATAATATAATAATATGCAATTACTAACACTAGATGATCAGACTTTTTTAATGGACAGAGTACCAGATAAAGTAGATGAAGACATGCGTTTTGCCGTTTTGGACAATTCGGATACCGCCAATCCTGATTTCTTTTTTGTTCCGCTGATATATTTAGAATCTTTTTCATCACCATCTGCTGTGCTAGAAATAGGGGGAAATAAAATACAAATGCCTTTGGACTGGCACATACTGCTTGGCGATCCTGATTGTGGTGATCTCGAGATAGTGCCACTAACTTCATTGAATGATCGATCCTTCCATGCATTTTCTTTCAACCCAATATCAGACTCTATGCCAAGATATCAGGAAGTGCGGATAACAAACATATACAACGAAGTAGAATGGTTTTTTCCAAGGGTAAAATCCAACCAATTAATAACCATACCAACAACTTCGAACAAAAGTCCACAGTGTGCGTATTTTATAAAAGAGATCAACCGTAACACAGACATGGTAAATTTAAATAATCTGTTTCATGCTTAACTTAATATTCAACAACAACGCTCCGCTTAAAATTATTGCAGGGCCGTGTCAAATTGAATCGTATGACCATGCCATGGAAATGGCTGAAATAATCGCTGACATATGTCACGAAGCAGGCATACGTTGGGTATATAAATCTTCGTTTGATAAAGCAAATAGATCTTCCATAGATTCATCGCGTGGAATTGGAATTGAACAAGGCCTTAAAATATTGGAAAAAATTAAACAAGAATATACTGTGCCTATACTAACTGATATTCATTCGCCTGCACAAGCAAACACAGTGGCCGAAGTTGTTGATATAATCCAAGTGCCTGCTTTTTTGTGTCGACAGACTGATATCATTGTGGCCGCAGCTAAAACAGGACTACATGTTAATGTTAAAAAAGGACAATTTTTGTCTTATAACGACGTAGCGAACATAAAAAACAAATACCCAAAAAACAAAAACTTTTTGATAACCGAAAGAGGCACCACATTTGGTTATAATAACCTTGTTGTGGATATGCGTGGCATACATGCAATGAAAGAGCATTATCCGGTTATTATGGACGGTACACATTCGGTGCAACAACCAGGTGGCATGGGAAAGTCATCAGGAGGCGATAGGCAATTTGTTGATCCATTGTGTAGATCGGCTGTGGCAATAGGAATTGCAGGGGTGTTTCTAGAGGTACACAACAATCCAGAATCAGCACCATCAGATGGCCCTAACATGTTGACACCAGATGCTTTTAGACAACTAATTGTTAAACTTAAAATACTTGATTCAACAGTAAAACAAAAGTTATAATACAATATGGCAAATTTTTTAGACATCAAAGCAATGATGCGAGCAGTAGACACTCGCGATAAAACTTGGTATGAACGATTGTCAGATGATGATAAAAAATTATACTCGCCATATATGACTATGAAATGGTCCGCATCAGTTGAAGACTATCGTGAGTTCGGGCCACAATCGAATAGAACAGCCAAAGAATGGTATGTTGAAGAAATCAATGAAAGAGTAAACAAACATTTGTGGACATTATCAAAAAACCACAAATCATTATTATGGAGATTGACTGCAGGAGTTGGACTTACATATCATCTGTTTCACAAATGGTTGACTCCAAAAAAGAAAAAGTCATCTGAAAAATCCAAGATGAAAGAACTACAAGAATACTATCCTACAATGAAACAAGCAGATTTAAATATTTTAGATTCACAACTAACTACACGCGAGTGGACAGAAATTAAAAGGAAACACGGAAATGACATATCTAGTAAATGACAAATGTATAATGTGCAAACATACATCTTGTGTGGAAGTGTGTCCAGTTGATTGTTTCTATGAGGGAGAAAATACATTAGCAATCAATCCAGACGAGTGCATTGACTGTGGCGTTTGTGAGCCAGAATGTCCAGAAGAAGCGATCATTCCAGATCACTTAGATGAGGATAATAAATGGTTAGACTTTAACACAAAATGGTCAAACAAGTGGCCACAAATTACTGAGGCAAAGGATCCTATGACAGAATATGCCAAACACTCAGGTGAAGAAGGCAAGTTGGAGAAATACTTTAAAGATGAATAGTTGGTTAGATTATGCTGTGCCAAAAAAACATTTTAGATTGTATGTGAATGCACTAATAAGAAATATGTTAGTGTTTTTATTTTTAACATTACTGCTTATAGGCAAGTTACCAAGTGGACTAAGCATCTTGACTTTGCTAATTTTTACAGACTTTATATTTTATAATATGGTAATAAGCGGGGGAAATAAATGGAAGTAAACAGTGTTCCGTTGTATAAAAATGATATAGGCATTCAAAAAATAAAAATTGGTGCCAAAGGATTTGTATGTATCGGCGAAACACCTCCAATGGATCATCCACACATATATCTGACAATGCCACCTGATGGTCACAAAATTTGTTTGTACTGCAATACTGAATTTGTCTATGATTCAACCTTAGCATATGACAGGCCACAACCAAATGAATGCTATCACGGAATGCTTGAAAACCGTAACACTTTATCTACAAGTGAAGATTTTAGATAAACTGTTTTAATTCAAACGTTCCGTCATAATTTTCTACTAAAGCAGTCCTACTTTCTACCCAATCACCATCATTCATATATTCTATACCTTCAATTTTTTCAATAGCAGGTGTATGAATATGACCACAAATAATACCATCGTAACCTTTTTTCTTACAGTGTTCAATCATTGTTTCTTTATACTTGTAAAGTATATTAATAGTTTCTTTAGTTTGTGATTTCAGATATGAAGATAATGACCAATAAGGTAATCTTAATTTTCTTCTTACAAAGGCCACCCAACGATTCATTCTCATTAACCATGTGTAAATAAAATCACCAAAATACATTAAAAATTTACCTGAGTGCATAAGAGGGTCAAATATATCACCATGTGTTACAAGATATTTTTTACCATTGATTGCATGATGTACATATTCATTTAAAATTCTTACACGACCAAACTGTAATCGAAAGTCAAACCAATTTCTTAACATCTCATCATGGTTACCAACAATCCAATAAACTTTAGTGCCTCTTTTGGCCTTTGTTAAAATTCTTCTAATTACATCTGAGTGTTCTTGTGGCCAATACATCTTTTTAGATAATTGCCAACCATCAATGATATCACCTACGAGATATAGTCTTTCACAATCATTGTTTTTAAGAAAGTCACAAAGTTCGGATGCAGAACAACCTGGTGTTCCTAAATGTAAATCTGAGATAAAGATTGATTTGTAAGAAGTCATATGATGCCTTTAATTAAAGTAATCTTGTCTGTTTCCTTTTCTGTGCGTGTCTAAAGTGACACAATGGAATCCACCTGCCATGGCACGTGCATGGCGCATGTTTAGACCTATTGTATCAATGCCATGTTTATCAAGTTCTTTTCGAAGTTTCTCCTGTTTAATATCGCATATAACCAGTTGCTCATTAACACTGAAAAAATTAAGTCCGATATAAGGTGAAGTTGTGGTGACTCCATTTGGGAGATGACATCCTATATCCACAATAGAATCTGCAGGAAAATAAATTTTGTCCCATTTATCAAATATATTTGGATATCGATTTGGGTTGACTCTCCCGCCATTGAATAGGACTAATCCTGGGCGAATTGGCAATATGGTGCTATCAAAATGTGCAAATGAATAAAACTTATCTGCAATGTGTATACGATATCCGCGTGGTTCCAAAATAGTCTTTAGCCATTGAGCTCCAAGCATTGTGCCAGAATTACTCACTTGATACAATAAGTCATTGCCAAGTCTAACAATATTGGGGGCATCGAAAATTATTTCTTTGTCAACAACAGATGGCTCATCCAGATCAACCATTTGATATAGGTCATCTAGCAACTGTGGTTTTGGTGCCGAGATCCATTCTGTACCATTTGACATCGCTTCATACAAAAAGTTTCTATAAGCAGTTGTTTCAAAATATCTGCTTCTCAGGGGTGATGCACAATCAATTATTAAATTATCTAATGGTAACAACAGATCACGACATGAATATGTTTGGTATCCTGTGGTGGTCCAATTAGGACTACTAAAAGTTTTTTCATGGTTAAGTGTTGCAGGGCGTCTTACTTTGACTCCTAAATTTTTCAGTGTATCACTTAAAATATCAAGATCCTCATTTGCTTCTTCAATTATTTTTTTATCCATTGGGCCAGGTAAATCTTTGATATCATCATAGTTTTCGGTTGTGAAACAAAATGCATGTGTGCTGGCATCAAGTGTAGGTACCCGTGCATTGTTGGCTGTACCAACAAAACATTCAACTAAGGGATCCCAATCATTATGTGAAGAAACAATACTAGACATAATTTTTTCTTCCATCCCATATTCTAGAGAAACACAATCTATTTGTTTGACCGCCTCGATTGTACTCATTAAACTTTTGTTTGTGATCTATTCCAAAATATACACATGGGGAAGGTTGTACATGTAATTCTTTGCACATTGAACTTTGTTTTGACTTGTACTTGTTATAGATAAAACTTGCATTAAATTTTTGTATTAGCTTTTGTCCTACATATACACTCAGTAAATTAATATAGTTGTACTGATCATCATTAACCACGTAAAGTTGGTCTTCAAACTTTTGCCTTTGCATTCTTATTCCTACTCTATAATGTTCAATAGGAAAAACTTTGGACAAAGATGATACAACATATTCTATACACTTATGTGATAGATCAATTTCCATATGAACAGCAAGATTAACGTATGCAAGATCTAACATAACAGGAACATTGGCATTGTCGCACTTTGTTAATAAATTTTCAAGTTCTTCAGGCACTGCTCCTGTGTCGCCGAAAGGAGCACTAATTAGCACAACATCATTTGGTTTTATATCATCTTCATTTAACCATGCAAAATTATTTTTGTACCACAAATTTTTCATCATTTGGCTGTAAAAATATTCTCCTTGGCGAAGTCTAAGTCTTTTATTATCTCTATATCTTAGGTAGAATTGTGCAAATGACTCTGTAGTGCCTTGTGTAAAACATAGGTGGTTATATTCTTGCCAGCCGTTTATGCCAGGATGTGTTGAAAATATCCAATCTTTATAAGTTTGTAAAAAATTATTTTTTATTTCATCGTGTGAAATACTATATTGATCTGTCATGTAATTATGCACAGCAAGATCACGCACTGCACAAGTCTCGCTGTCATGCACACTATATCCGCCACCAAAAGGTTTATTTTTTAGATCAGGTAAATTTGTTTGTGTATTGTTCATTTTAAGAAACTAAGAAACCACTAATTTGTAAAGTATACTTGTTAGATAGTCCTACATTAGCTCCAATGTGTGCAACAGAATGATCCCACATGTGTCCTTCACCTTGCTTCCAATTATAATCAACAGTTTTGTTATATTGTAAAAAATGGCCAATATCCCAATCTTGCAAAAAAATGTTTGCCCTTACGATAGGATTGGTGTTATCCGGATGTTTCATTTGCACTTTGTAAAATGTATCTCGATGCCATGGAATCAAACATCCTGGTGGCTGTTTAATTGAACTAATGCTCAAAACTTGCATGTTTAATTTTAATCCATACTCGTTATAATCTAGTTCATCTTCATCCCAAAATTTTTGCCAACACCAAGTATTTGCATAGTTAAAAGTATATGGATATCCATACTTTTTATAGTCTTCTGGTAAATGTTCTTTTAGTATCCTTTGCCAGTCATGGATTACTGATTTTCCATGTGGTGCGTAATCAGTATCAATAAATTTATTGTAATCGATGTTTAAACTAACTTTGCGATGCATACGCCTACTTATTTGTTTTTTTGATAATAATAGTATATAATGATACACTAGGAAGAACAATTGATCTTATCTTATCAACCTGCTAATATAAACAATAATATGCCAACATGTCCCTACTGTGCTAAAACATTCAGGAGACAATCCACTCTAGACATCCACATGTGCGAACCAAAACGAAGATATGATCAAAAAGACAACAAAGTGCATGTACTGGCATTTGAAATTTTCAAACGATTCTATGAAATAAATTATTCAAATCAAAAGCCAAAACAGTTTGTTGACTTTGCAAACTCTCAATATTACAGAGCATTTATAAAAACTG
>CAACVD010000176.1_pt1 | contig 29108 bp, 37 predicted proteins | sample 2381771 | NCBI WGS metagenome assembly CAACVD01 (sample SAMEA5211965, study PRJEB30684) | marine metagenome | biome: Marine; feature: Epipelagic; material: Water | collected 2015-10-15 | depth 15 m
TTGCGAGGTTATCTACTGATCCTGAATCTACTACATTACACTTTTGCTCTGATTTGGATGAAGAATATTTTAAGCAGCTTACAGCAGAAAAAAGAATTACAAAATGGGTTAGAGGAAAGAAGCAATTAGTATGGAAGCAAGTAGGTAAAAATAACGAGGCATTAGATACGCTTGTTTATAATTTTGCAGCTATTTATATTTTAAATCCAAACTTTGATGTGATAGAACAAAAAATATTAGTACAAGGCAACAACATACAGCAAAAAACAAAACAAAAACAAAGAAAAGGTATAAACAGAACTAACTTTGCTACGTCTTGGAAAGATTTATAATCATCATTCTAAACATTGACATTTATAAAATGAACCATAATGTTATTAGTAGATTAATCTAATAAATAAGAGAGGTTTTTACTTGTCTAACGCTTTTGATAGAATCAATTACACTACTAAAGAACCTAGTAAGCTAGTGCTTGGTGATTATTGGGCATGGCGTAGGGATGATCTTGCAAGTGATTATCCAGTAAGTGCTTATGCTCTAACCTATGAGTTTCATTTAGATGCTGGTGGTGGTGGCACAAAAAAATTCACACTTACTGCTACTGAAGCAGATGATACATATTACATAGAAGCTGCATCATCTAGTACCACCAGTTACGCAATAGGTGATTATATTTGGGAAGCATACATAACCAAATCTTCTGATTCTAATAGAGTTATGGTTGATTCAGGAAGAACAACCATTACAGAAAATTTAGCTAACACAAATGCTGATTTAAGAAGTCACGCTAAAATTACGCTTGATGCTTTGGAAGCAGTTATCGAGAATCGCGCCAGTATGGATCAATCTTCAATGTCTATAGCTGGTAGGTCTTTATCAAGAATGTCTATAGATGAACTTATGACATTCAGAGATAGATACAAAGCTGAATATCTAAAAGAAATTAAACTTGCAAGAATTAGAAATAAACAAGGTTCAGGTAATACTGTTAAAGTAAACTTTGGATCAACTCGAACAACTAATGTAACTGATTATTCATAATGGCTTGGTATAACAATATATTTGGTGCTAGTAAAAAACCAAAAAGAAAATTTAAAAGAAGTTATACAGGTGCTAATACAGGTAGATTATTTGCTGATTTTATAACTAGCTCTACCTCTGCTGATGCTGAAATAAAAGATAATATAAGACTTTTAAGAGATAGAAGTCGAGATTTAGCAAGAAACGATCCATTTATTGCAAGATACTTAAACCTGATGGTATCTAATGTGATCGGAAAGCAGGGCGTAAGAGTTAGCTCCAAGGCAAGAAATGATGATCAATCATTAGATATTGGAGCTAACCTGCTTATTGAAAGAGCTTGGAAGGAATGGTCTCAATTAGGGAACTGTACAGTAAATGAAAGACTTACATTTATAGATTGTCAAAAGATATTCATTGAAACTCTATGCAGAGATGGAGAAGTAATAGTAAGAAAAGTCAAAGATAGTAGCTCACCATTTGGCTTTAGAATTACATTTATTGAAGCAGATCATTTAGATGAAAATAAAAATGAAACATATCTTAAAAATGGTAACAGTATTAAGATGGGTGTTGAGCTTGATAAGGGTGGTAAACCAGTTGCATATCATTTATTTAAAAAACATCCATACGATAACACTTATCCAAAACCACAACAGGAATATATTAGAGTTCCAGCAGATGAAATAATACACGCCTACTTACCACAAAGAGCAGAGCAGACTAGGGGTGTATCATTTATTGCACCTATCATAGCAAATATGAAAATGTTGAATGGATATTATGAAGCTGAAATAGTAGCAGCTAGAGTTGGAGCTTCTAAAATGGGTTTTATTACTTCACCTGATGGGGATGGTTATGTAGGAGATGGTGAACAAGAAGATACATTTAATCCTACTATGAACGCACAAGCAGGAGTGTTTGAGCAGTTACCTGCTGGTATGGAGTTTACTTCTTTTGATCCTACGCATCCAACATCTGCATTTGAACCATTTACAACTAGCGTATTAAGAAGTATTGCATCAGGTTTAAATATCTCATATCACGCTTTATCTAATGATCTCACATCAGTTAACTACTCTTCAATTAGGCAAGGAGCTTTAGAAGATAGAAGTATGTATCAACTGTATCAACAGTTTGTAATAGATCATTTTATAAATCCTATATTTAAGTCATGGTTAGAAATGGCTATATCAACAGGTTATATAAATTTGCCAATAGCAAAGTATGACAAGTTTGCGAGAGCTATAAGTTATATACCTAGAAGTTTTGCATGGATTGATCCATTAAAAGAAATGCAATCAAACATATTAGGTTTACAAAATGGTACTGTTACTTATGCTGATATATCTGCAAACTATGGTAGAGATGTAGAAGAACTATTTGAACAGCATCAAAAAGAAGTTGAGTTAGCAAAACAATATGGTATTGAAATAGCATATCAACCATTTGGAACTAAGTTACCAGTTGAAGCTAATATACTTGGAGGTGAAGAAGATGAGTAAACACAATCTTACAGACTTTCCAAATAAAGGAGATGATAAAAAAATATCTCTTAGAAACTCTGAATATCCACAATTCGATTATGACTTTATAGCTGGTGTTAAAGAAAATGATAATGATATATACAAAGCTGGTGGCAACATCAGAGGTAATGAAGCATTTAACTTATGGACAAAAGCTAGAGCAGGTGAAGAAACTGATGGTGTTCTAAGTTGGATTAAAGAAAGAGAAGCATGGGCTGCTAGACATTTTGGCGATGGTTCTCAATTTAAGTCAGGTGATAAACCAGCAAGACCATCTAATATTGCAGGAGTAATAGCACAAATGAAGTGGGGAGTTATTGGTAATTTAGGAGAACAAAGAATGAAAGATGTTGTGCTTGAAGCTATAAAATATAGAGAAGGTAAAGAATCAGGATCAGCTAGTCAGGCTCAACAAGATAGACAAGTTTCTAATGCCGTAGAAAAAGGACTAAGAGAAAAAGTAGAAAAACATAATGAAGAAGTAAATAATGCAGCTTCAAAAAGAACAACATATAGAACATTATTAACAGTTTTTGAAAGAGGGATTGGTGCTTACAAAACTAATCCAGCTTCAGTAAGACCTAATGTAAGCTCACCTGAACAATGGGCATACGCTAGAGTAAACAGCTTCCTATTCGCTTTGCGAAATGGGAGGTTTCAAGGTGGGAAGCATGATACTGATCTGCTTCCTGAATCACATCCTTTATCATCAAAAGAGGAAAAAGCTATGAAAGATAAAGAAGATAGACATATCCTTAATGTAAATGAAACTGATGATTCTGTAATCATAGAGTTTGCAAAACACCATGAGGATAAAGAAGAAGAAATGGAAATGACTGATTCTGAAAGTTCTTATCACGATGAAGATGAAGAAAAAGATAGAGAAAAGGATAAAGAAGATCGAAAGGTATTAGAAATGCCTTTGAAATTCAGAACCATTGATCTAACTAAAGCTCATCATATCGATGAAGAAAAAAGGACTGTTAGAATTGGTGTTTCAAGTGAAACTCCAGTAGAAAGAAGTTTTGGTATGGAAGTGCTAGGACATTCTGAAGATGAAGTAAATATGGAATTTATGCAATCTAAAACTGCACCATTACTATTGGATCACGATATGACAAAACAAATTGGTGTAGTAGAAGAATTTAAACTTGATGAGACAGCAAAAAGGACAACTGCTGTAGTTCGATTTGGTAGATCGACTCTTGCTGATGAAGTTTTTAGAGATGTAGTTGATGGTATTCGCATGAATATATCTGTTGGCTACAGGGTAGATAAACTGGAACGACAAAACAAAGATGATGAAACTTTTTATCGTGCATCATGGACACCTATGGAAATCAGCTCGGTTTCCGTGCCGGCTGACCAGAGCAGACTTGTCGGTGTTGGTCGTTCTAAAGATAAACAAACATTAAACACAACAAAGGTGAAAATAATGGAAAACGAAAAACAAGAAATAAATCTTGATGAAATTAGATCGCAAAGTGTTGATGAAGCAAGAAAAGAATTTCAAAAGAACTCAAAAGAAATTATTGATCTTGGTGTAAGACACAATAAAAGAGATTTAGCTAATCAAGCTATTAAAGATGGTGTTTCTGTTGAAGAATTTAGAGGACAATTATTAGAAAATATTTCTAACGATGTTCCTTTAGAAACTCCTACAGAAATTGGTTTGACTGAAAAAGAAACTAAAAGATTTAGCATTATGAGAGCAGTAAATGCTATGGCTAATCCTACAGATAGAAAAGCACAAGAAGCTGCAAAATTTGAATTTGAATGTTCAGAAGCAGCACAAAGAGCTTATGGAACTACAGCACAAGGTGTTATGCTTCCTGATGAAGTTTTAAGAAACTGGAATCAGAGAGATTTAAACGCTTCTGATGATTCAAATCTTATTGGTCAAGACTATAGAGCAGGTGATTTCATAGATGTTCTAAGAAATAACTCTGCTGTAATGCCTATGGCAACTATGCTTAATGGACTAAGTGGCGATGTAAAAATCCCAAGAAAAACTGCTGCTTCAAGTGCTGCATTTATTAGTTCAGAAGGTGGAGCTGCTGGCGAGTCTGAGTTTACAGTTGGATCGGTCACGATGTCCCCTAAGACATTAGGAGCTTTTACAGACGTTACTAGACAATTAATGATTCAATCATCTATTGATGTTGAGAACTTAATTAGAAATGACTTAGCACAATCTATGGCTATTGCTATTGATGATGCAGCCTTAGAGGGTTCAGGAAGTTCAGGTAATCCAACAGGTATTACTAATACTTCAGGCATTAATACAGTATCACTTTCAAGTGCTGCTGCTCCAACATTTGCAGAAATGGTTTCAATGGAAACTTCTGTTAGAGTGGATAATGCTTTGCTTGGTGATCTAGCTTACATAGTGCATCCAACTAACTATGGCACATTAAAAACTACTGAAAAAGCAACCAATACAGCACAATTTGTAGCTGTTAATGATGAAATAAATGGCTATAAAGTTGTTGTTTCACCACAATTAACTGCTAACAATTATGTATTTGGTAACTTTGATGACTTACTTGTAGGTATGTTTGGTGGATTAGACATTGTTGTTGATCCATACAGCAACTCTAGTTCAGGTACAGTTAGAATAGTAGCTTTACAATCAGTCGATGTAGCTGTTAGACACGCAGTTTCATTCTGTGCTGCTAGTTAATGGTACTTAGTACAAACAAAATGGGTGGATTAATTTCTACCCATTTTAATAAAGGTGAAAAAATGAAATATTTAATTTTACAAGATACAGTAGCTAACAAAGAAAAAGTAAAAGCAGGTGATATTGTAGAGCTACCTATAGATGAAGGAAGATCACTTGTTGGTTATGGTAAAGCTGAAGAATATAAAGGCAAACCAAAAAAAGAAACAAATAGAAGTGTTGGTTTAGAAAAATCAGAAACTAAGGTCAAAAAAAGAAGTAAGTAAAAATGGCTATTGAGAGTGCTAGAGATTTTACTTCTTTCCTTGATGCTACAACAGGGCATGGAGTTACCGGCACTTATTTTGAATCAGGAAAGTTATTTGATGATTTTCCTTTAATTGATTCTCTAGGACTAATAGATGATGGTTCTTCAGTATTAATAAATCTAATAATAGATCAACCTTATGTAAGCATTGAAGGAGAATCTATATCTGTTGAGGGTTTTCAACCTACTGCAATTATAAAATCTAGCGATGCTCCTGATATTACACAAGGAGATAAATTAGTTGTTAATGCAATTACTACAAACAAAGGTAACACTCTTACTCCTGAAACAACTTTTTTTATCAAAACAATAGAACCTGATAATACAGGTTTTATTAGTGTTGTATTGGAGAAAGAGTAATGTCGCAATATAGACTAGAAACTGAAGAAGATATGTCTGCTTATTTAGATATAAATTTTGGTCATGGTGTTACTGCTGTTTTTACCAATAGTAGTGGCTCTGCTTCAACTATAAATATAATTATAAATAATGAATATGTAGAACAAGTTGAAGGATCAGGTGTTGAAGCATTAAAACCAATAGCATATTGCAGAAGTATAGATGTACCAAGTATTGCATTTGGTAATACTCTTAATGTATCTGCTATCAAAGATGTTGATGGTAATACACTCAAAGCAGCACAAAATTATACTATCGTTAATATTCAATCAGATCGTACAGGTTTTTCTGCATTGATGTTAGAGGAGATTTAATGGCAAATCATATCAGACAACAGATTAGAGAAAGAGCAGGTACAGTTCTTACAGGACTAACTACAACTGGTAGTAATGTGTTTGAAACAAGAATATATCCTTTAGAAAATACAAACTTACCAGCATTAGTTATATATACAAAGAACGAAACATCTGAACCTATTGTTATAAGTACAAATAGACTTATGAGTAGAGAATTAGAGTTAATAGTCGAGGTTTATGTAAAACAAACTAGCAACTTTGATGATCAAGTTGATAAGATTTGTAAAGAGGTTGAGGTGGCTATTACTGCTGATACAACGCTAAATGGTCTAGCTAAAGACTGTTTTTTACAATCAACTGAAATAGAATATAATACAGAGGGAGAACAACCATTAAGCTATGCTGTTCTTACATTTTTAACTAACTACTATGTCCAGGAAACTGCTCCTGATGTAGCAGTATGATAATAATTTATAAACAACAAACTATAGTTTGTTAAAACAAAGGAAATAATTATGAAAATGATTTCACCAAATGGTAAAAGTTTAATAGATGCACATCCTGATAGTGTTGAGTATCTAAAGAGTAAGGGTTGGAAAGAAGAAGCAATCCCATCGAAAGATAAACCTAAATCTTCTTCTAAACAAAACGAGGAATAATTATGGCAACACATCTTGGAAAAGAAGGTACTGTTCAAGTTGGCTCAAACTCAATTCTTGAAATAAGAGGTTTTAGTATTGATGAAAATATTGATATTGTTGAAGATACTTCAATGGGTGATAATTCAAAGACTTACTTAGCTTCTATTAAAGACTTTAGTGGATCAGTTGATGTTCTTTATGATGAAACAGATACTAATGGTCAAACAGCATTATCAGTTGGTTCATCTGTAACATTAAACTTTGCACCTGAAGGTACAGATAGTGGCGATGTAAAACTTACTGGTACTGCTATTGTAACTGGTAAATCTGTAACATCATCATTTGATGGTTTAGTAGAATCTACTATTACTGTTCAAGGTACTGGTGGTTTAACAACAACTACTTATTAATTATGAAAGCTATTGAGAGAGCTAAAACGCATTTTGCAGAGCAAGATGTAAAGGTGATTAAAGTGCCTGAATGGGGTGAAGAAGATAAACCTCTAGAAATTTACAGTAAGCCATTAACGCTAAGTGAAACTTCAAAACTTTATAAAATGAGTAAGAATGATGATCTAACGATGATGGCTTATGTTCTTATCTACAAAGCACTTGATGAAAATGGAGATAAATTATTTACATTAGATGATAAAGGTTCTTTATTAAATAATGTAGATCAAGAAGTATTAATAAAAGTAGCAACTCAAATTATGGGGCAAGAGCCTATTGAGGATGTTAAAAAAAACTAATAGAGGATGTTAATTTATATTCGCAATATGCACTAGCAGAAAAACTAGGCAAAACTTTAGAAGAGTTGCAAAAAATTAGCATCCAAGAATATCAAGGTTGGATAGCATACTTTGAATTAGTAGAAGAAAGGCAAAGAAATGGCAAATAAAAAAATAAAGTTTGAATTAACTGCTGTAAATAAAACTAAGGCTGCATTTGACAAAGTTAGAGGTGGCTTAAGTGGTATATCAAATGCAAGTAAGACTGCTGTTAAAGGGATAGCAGGTTTGGGTTTAGCTATTGGTGGATTGGCAACTGCTTTTGGACTTGTAGTTAAAAATTCTTTTGATTTTATTGATGCTATTGGTAAAACTGCTACAAGAACAGGTATTGCAACCAGTACAATACAAGCATTTCATTTAGCTGCTAGAGAATCAGGTACAAATATCGAAGGTGCAAACAAAGCTCTAGAAAAATTTGCTAGAAGTGTTGGTGATGCACAAAGAGGTCTAAAAACACAACAAGATATATTCAGGGCGATTAATGTTGAGCTTACTGATGCTGCTGGTAATTATAGGAGTACAGATGAAATTCTTGCAGATACAGCTAGTGGTATTGCAAGTCTTGGATCACAAACAGAAAAAACTACAGCATTAGCAAATTTATTTGGTAGACAAGGTATCTTGCTTAACAATGCAATAGAAGATTTAAATGCAAGAGGTTTAGATGGTTTTATACAAAGAGCAGAAGATTTAGGACTAATATTATCAGAAAAAGTAATAAGAAGAACCGAACAGTTTAACGATTCTATTGGTGTTCTTGGGATGCAGATAAGAGCAATTAAAGATAATATTACTACTGCTTTTTTACCAGTATTTGAAAAAATGCAAGAAAAAATTGCAGATGTTTTCAAAAGAATACAAAAAGATGCTGATGGTTTTGATAAATTAGGTATGAATATTGCTAACTCCATAATAGAAGGAGTGGCATCAGCAATAACAGCATTAGGTGAGTTTCAATTAGTGTTAGCAAATTTAGCAGCTAACTTAGATATTATCTTACCTAATATGACACTCTCTTTTGTAAAATTTGCAAATTCTATTAGTGCTATGATTCCTATGTCTGGGGTTTTTGCAGATGCTATTGAACTTGGCATTATAAAAAAACAAGCTGAATTACAGATAGAGTTAGGCAAAAGTGTTGAAGCTAATACCAAATTCAGAGATAAGATGCTTTTAGTCGCACAAGAATTGCTTGGATTAAAAATTACTCTTGATGATATTACTGATTCATACAGTAAATACAATGAAAAAACAAAAGAACAGGCTAATGCTATGTTTGATACTATGAATCCATTAACAGCATTTAAAAATAATTTAGCAGATGTTGGTAAGACACTAGATCAAATTGCTGTAAGCTCAATGAAAAAATTTGAAGATAGTATTGTAAATGGTTTACAAACTGGAAAACTTGCATTTAAAGATTTTGCAACTTATGTAGTAGAGCAGTTAATAAGAGTTGCAATACAACAACTTATAATAGCTAGATTAATTGATCCATTTAGAAGTATGTTGTCAGGTGGTAAATTGGGTTCTTTAAGAGAATATAATCAACTTACAGATGGAGATACTTTGTTTAATGGCGATGGTGGGGGCTATACAGGTATGGGTGTAAGAGCAGGTGGTATAGATGGTAAGGGTGGCTTTCCAGCAATACTTCATCCAAACGAAACTGTTATAGATCATACTAAAGGTCAGGGTATGGGTACTACAGTTAATTTTAATATCTCTACTGTTGATGCAGCAGGTTTTGATCAACTCTTAGCTTCAAGAAAAGGTCTTATAACAAGCATTATTAATAATGCTATGAACAATCAAGGTAAGATGGGAGTTGTATAATGTCAGGTGCTTTTCCAACAAATCCATTATTTAGTGCCTTAAATTTTCAAGATAATAGACCAACGCTTTTAAATCAAACACTATCAGGTAAAAAACAAGTTAGACAAATTGGATCACAATACTTTTCATTTACAGCACAAATGCCACCTATGCAACAAGAAAAGGCTATGGAGATATTTGCATTTCTTCAAAAGCAAAAAGGTTCTTTTGAAGATTTTACAATACAAGCACCATTAGATAATTTAGGTGCATCAAAAGGCGAAACAGATATTCTAGTTTCTGGTTCTCATACTGCTGCTGATGCTTCTATTGCACTTGATGGTTTTACAGCAAGTACAACTGGTGCTTTAAAAGCAGGTGACTTAATTAAGTTTGCAAATCATAGTAAAGTTTATATGGTGCAATCAGATATTGATTCAGATGGATCAGGTGCATTGACTGTTCTAATATCACCAAACTTAGTAGCTGCTCTAGCAGATAATGAAGCTGTAACTGTAAATAAACCAAGTTTTACTGTATATCTTGAAAACAATGAAATTATGTATTCAACAAATGCTAGTGGTTTATATACTATTTCATTTGATGTTAGAGAGGTTATTAGCTAATGCCTAGAAGTTTATCTGCTGGTTTACAAACACAAGTATCATCTTCTGCAACTAAAACAGCTTTTTTAGTTGAGCTAAACTTATCATCAACAGTAAGGCTTACTGATTATTATACTGATGTTACATTCGATTCAAATACTTATACAGCTGGTGGTTCTTTTGTAACAGTAGATTCAACTTCTGAAACAGGTCAATTACAGGTTGATGAAGTTAATATTGCATTTTCAAATATTACTGATCAAGTAAGAACATTAGTGCAAAGTGGTGAATTTACAGATAAGGAAGTAGAAATACATCTAGCATATTTTGATACAAATGAATCTATAGTAGGTGCTATAAATTATTTTACAGGACAAATAAGAAATGTATCTATAAAAGAAAACATAGAAGATTCTACTTTATCTCTTGTAGTTGCTTCGCACTGGGCAAATTGGAATTTGACTAAAGGTAGGCATTTTTCAGATGAATCACAACAAGCATTTAGTAGTGGTGATAAAGGTATGGAATTTGCTACACAAGTCAAAGAAGATGTTAGGTGGGGTATGTAATGGTTTCACCTACATTTTTTCAAAAAATAAAATGGTTTGTATCAGCAGTAAAAGCAACAAAAGCATTTAAAGCTATAAAAATTATTGGAACAATAGTAACACTTACTGTTGGTGTAAAAGGTTTTTTACAAGCAAGACAAATGCTGGCAAAAGGTCAAGACATACTTGCTAACAAAACATCTGCTGGTGGCAAGTTACCAGTTATATATGGTACTCGTAGAGTTGGTACTCAAATAATTTACATGGATACTAACGCAAATGACTCTAGAGATTTATATGTGGTCTATGCTTTAGCAGTTGGAGAATGTGAGGAAATACTAGGTAAAACAATAGAACTAGATGGTAATCCTCTTACTGATTCTGCTAGATTTAGAGATGGTGGTTATATAGGTTCAGATAAAATAAGTTCAGGTTCAGGCTCACTAAATACTGTTTCACAAAATGGTACAGGTATAAACGCAGGAGCAGGTGGGTTTGGAACTTCACCTACCTCTAAATATAGATATGTTTTTAACTTACATCATGGAGCAGCTTCACAAACTGCTGATCCTATGCTTGTTGCATCTATGTCTAATTGGACTTCAGCACATAGATTAGATGGTGTCTGTTACATAGCAGCACATTTTGGTTATGACAAAGAAGGTATTTGGTCAGGCGTACCACAACTAACAGTTCAAGTAAAAGGTAAAAAGGTTTTTGATCCTAGAGATTCAGGGCAAACATTTGGAACTGTATCAACTTATGAATGGTCTGATAATCCTGCTTTATGCTTTTTAGATTACATTACAAATACTGAATATGGTAAAGGTTTACCGATTGCAAAGATTAACACATCTACGTTTGAAACTGCTGCTAATACTGCTGATACATTAGTTGATCCACCATTTCATAATGGTTCAACACAAGCTATAACATGGAGTGGTAGTAATGGTAATGACTTTGTAAGTGTACTAGGTACAAATGCAAATAGAGATTGGTTTCAAAATAAAATTGGTGAACGAATAACATTAGTAAATTCAAGTGGTACTACGATACTAAATAGCATAAATATAAAAGATGTAAGAAGGGATGAATTTTTTGATGCTAGTGAAGATTACAGAGTTTATGTCGATGCTACTTTAGGTGCTAATTATTCATCAAATACTGGTACTTATCTTTTAAAAGTAAAAAGATTTCATTGTAATGGTTATTTAGATTGCAATAAAACTGTAATGGAAAATGCAAAAGAATTACTTGCAAATATGCGTGGTATATTTCTTTATGTTGATGGTAAGTATGAATTAGAAATAGAAGATACTGGTTCATCTACATTTAGTATTACAGATGATCATGTTATAGCTGATGCTGGTATTAGTGTTGATTATGGAAATAAGGATCAACGAGCAAACAAAGTTGTAGTTGAGTTTTTTAACGCTAATAAAAAATATGAGTTAGATACTGCAACTGTATTACATTCAGCTACAACAGATGCTAATGATTTTACTTCTGATGATGGTGGTGAAGAATTAGAAGTTAAAGCAGAGTTTCCTTATATTACTGATCCATATATTGCACATAATATGGGAAAGGCTATTTTAACTAGAAGTAGAAATCAAACAACGATACAGTTTTTAGGAACGCCTGAAATGTATAAATTAAATGTTGGTGATATTGTTGATTTTACTTATGCAGGTTTAGGATTTAGTGGCAAGGTATGTAGAGTTGAAGCATTAGAGCTTCAATCAGATGGTTTAGTATATGTAAGTTTAATTGAATACTTTGATGTATATACTTGGGAAGTACCACCACAAGAACCATTAGAAGAACTTGCTAACTTACCATCTGCTTATGCTGTAAAAGCACCAACAGGTTTAACATTTACTGATACAGATTCTAGTTCAACAGGGCGACCTTTTTTATCATGGAACGAGCCTACTGATTTTCCAAATTATCAATATAGAGTTAATGTTGTAGATTCATCAGGTAATCAGATCTTGAACAAGATAGTAGATGTTGAGAATGTTGATTTAATGTTCATACCAAAAGGCACTAACTATGTTGCAAGTGTTTCTTCTTTAAATCCATTAGGAAGTGAATCTTCACCAGCTACATTAACATTTACAGTTGGAGATGAACCAACAGTAGCTACAGATATTAAAGATGGATCGATAACAAGTGGCAAGATAGCAGATGATGCAGTAACTACAGCAAAAATTATAGATGATGCTGTAACAAATGCCTTAATAGCTACAGATGCAGTAAATCAAGATAGTATTGCAGCAAATGCTGTTACAGCTTCAGAAATAGTTGCAGGTACTATTACTACATCAGAAATAGCATCATCTACAATACTAGCAGGAAATATAGCATCTAATACTATTACAGCAAGTGAAATAGCTGCTAATACAATAACTGCATCTGAAATGAATGTAACTAATCTATCCTCTATATCAGCAGACTTAGGAAGTATTACTGGTGGTAGTATAAATATAGGTTCAGGAAACTTTACTGTTGATACATCAGGTAATGTTGTTGCTACTTCTATAACAACAACGGGTAAATATAATGCAAAAGCAATTTCAGGAACAGGTCAAGCTGGTTTATTTTCTGAATTATCAGATAGTGTTACAGGTGGTAGTGATCCTTTAAGAATTTTATGTCCATCTGATGATTCTGATAAAGATTTTTTTATTCTTATGGGTAATGATCCATATAGTATGACATTTTCAAGTGGTATTCCAACAAGTTCAAATCATGGTATGTGGTTTACTGGTACTGGCACTATTTATATGGGTGGTACTAATGATTCATTTTCACCATTAGCAGATGATTCAAATGATTTAGGTAGATTGAACAATAGATGGGATGATATTTATGCAACTAATGGAACAATACAGACTTCTGATGTAAGTGATAAAACCAGTATAGAAGATACAGATTTAGGTTTAAATTTTGTATCACAATTAAATCCAAGAAAATATAAATTAATGAATGGAGAATCTAACAGAACTCACTATGGGTTAATAGCACAAGAAGTTAAGACTGTATTAGACAATAACAATATAAGCACATCTGATTTTGCACCTTATATAGAAGGAGAAATTTTTGATACAAACAATCAAGGAACTGGCGAATATAAAACAGGTTTAAGATATACTGAATTCATAAGCATACTAATAAAAGCTATACAAGAATTAGAGCAAAGAATAGAACAATTAGATAATTAAAAATAATATGTAAGTAAATATAAAGAAAACTAATGTTAAACAATTTATAAATATCAAACATAAGTATAAAATAAGTAAAAGATAATAGAGATGGCAAGACCAATGCAGCAACAAAAAAAAATGAGTAAAAAAAAGTTAGAAAAACTTAAAAAACAACAACAAGACAAAAGACACAATCAGGATTAATTATGGCTCAACACGATTATAATATTGCAAATCAAACAGGTGCTAATTTTCGATCTGATTTAAACAACGCATTATCTGCTATAGCTACTAATAATAGCGGTGCTACAGAACCTTCTACTACTTTTGCTTACGAGTGGTGGATTGATACAAATACAGGAGTTTTAAAACTTAGAAACTCAGCTAATAATGCTTGGCTCACTATGCCAATAAGTATTAGTGCTGATAATACAGTTGATATAAATGGTGGAACAGTAAATGGTATTTCATCATTAAGTTTTAATTCAGGCTCTACAGTAACATCTATATTAGATGAAGATGATTTTAGTTCTGATAGTGCAACAGCATTAGCAACGCAACAATCAATTAAGGCTTATGTAGCCAGTCAAATTACACTAGAAGATTTAGATATAACAGACGGATCAAACTCTATATCTATAGACCTAGATAGCGAAACTTTATCTCTTTTAGGTGGTACTGGTGTTACATCAACAGCTTCAGGTAATGGTGTTACATTTGCAATAGGTCAGTCAGTAGGCACTTCAGACAATGTGGTATTTAACCAAGTTACAGGTGCTTTAGTTGGTAATGCTTCTACTGCTAATGCTTTGGCTACAGCAAGAACTATATCAGGAGTATCTTTTGATGGAACTGCAAATATAACTTTAGATACAGATAATATTGGTGAAGGATCAAGCAATAAATATTTTACTAATGAAAGAGTAGATGATCAGGTAAATACACTACTAACAGCAGGTACAAATATAAGTCTTACTTATGATGATGCTGCTGGTACATTAACAATAGCTAATACTAATAGTGCTGATATAACCTCAGTTGTAGCAGGAGATGGTTTAACTGGTGGTGGTACAGCAGGAGATGTAACACTTGCTGTAGGTGTGGATGATTCTTCAATAGAAATAAACTCTGATGCACTTAGAGTAAAAGCAACTGGAATTACAAATGCTATGTTAGCTGGCTCTATTGCTAATGCAAAACTAGCTAATTCAAGTATTACTGTAAATTCACAAGCAATAGCATTAGGTGGATCACATACATTTGATACAGATAATATTGGTGAAGGTTCATCTAATTTATATTTTACAAACGAAAGAACTGATGATCGAGTTGCAGCACTAATACAAAATGGAACTGGTATAAGTTTTACTTATAATGATAGTGCTGGAACATTAACGCCAGTTATAACGCTATCTCCATTTGATACTGATAATTTAAGTGAGGGTTCAAGCAATCTTTACTATACAGACACAAGAGCTAACTCTGCTATAGATGCTAGAGTAACAAATACATTTATAAATAATTTATCAGGAGTTGTTGCTGATACAGCTACAGCACTTGCAACTGGTAGAACTATTGCTTTATCAGGAGATGTTACAGCTTCAGGTGTTAGCTTTGATGGTACAGGTAATATAACTTTATCTACAACTATTGCAGCAAACAGCGTAGCTCTTGGAACTGATACAACTGGTAATTATGTTTCAACTATATCAGGCACAACTAATGAAATAGATGTATCAGGTTCAGGTAGTGAAACTGCAACAGTAACAATAGGCTTACCAGATGATGTGACTATAAGTGGTAATTTAACAGTAAATGGTACAACCACAACTGTTAATTCTGATACCTTATCTGTAACTGATCCATTAATAAAATTAGCAAAAGCCAATAGTGGTGCTGATTCTTTAGATATAGGTTTTTATGGATTGTATGACACTTCAGGATCACAAGACTTATATGCTGGTTTATTTAGAGATGCTAATGATTCAGGTAAGTTTAAATTATTTAAGGATTTACAAGTTGAGCCAACAACAACAGTAAATACTTCAGGAACAGGATATGCAGTAGCAACTCTTGTATCTAACCTAGAGGGTAATGTAACAGGACAAGTTTCAACATTATCAAATCATGATACAGATAATTTATCAGAAGGTTCAAGTAATCTTTACTTTACAAATGCAAGAAGCAGATCAGCAATATCTGCTAGTGGTGATATTTCATATGATAGTACTACAGGTGTTATCAGCTTTACACAATCATCAGCACCAGTAACAAGTGTTAATTCAGCAACAGGAGCAGTCGTATTAGATACAGATGATATTGCAGAAGGTTCTAGTAATTTATATTTCACTAATGCAAGAGCAGATACAAGAATAAATTTACAAACAGGTTCTAATTTAGATTTAAGTTCTAAATCTACTTCTGATTTATCTGAAGGCACTAACCTTTATTATACTGATACTAGATTTGATACAAGACTAGGTACAAAGACTACAGATAATCTAACTGAAGGTTCTAGCAACCTTTATATGACAACTGAAAGAGTACAAGATATTGTTGGTGGTATGGTTACAGGTAATACTGAAACAGGTATTACAGTAACTTATGATGATTCAGATGGTACTTTGGATTTTGTCGTTGCTACTTTAAATCAAGATACAACAGGAAATGCAGCAACAGCAACAGCATTAGAAACAGGAAGAAATTTTAGTATTACAGGAGATATAACAGCTTCAGCAATTTCTTTTGATGGTACAGGTAATGTAGCTTTATCTGCTGATATTGATGCAAATACAGTTGGTATTTCAGAATTAAATGTTTCTGATGGATCAAATGGACAAGTTTTGACAACTGATGGTGCTGGTAATTTATCTTTTTCAACAGCATCAGGAACTACTATCAACAACAATGCTGATAATAGAGTTATTACTGGTAGTGGTACTGCAAATACTTTAGAGGGAGAAGCAAATTTTATTTTTGATGGAAAAAATGTTGGAATTAATCGTGCAAGTGTTACTCAACACGCAACAGATGTTAACACTCTTGCAATAGAATCTGATAAAAATGGTAAAGCAGGTGCAATACAGTTATTTTCTGCAAACGATACAGTTTCATCTGTTATACATCAAGATACTACTGGTTTATCTTTTATAACTAATTCATCAGTATCAGGTAGCAGAAATGATATTGTATTTCAAACTGCATCATCAGAAAAAATGAAAATTACTGAAGCAGGACTGGTTGGAATTGGGACGAGTAGTCCTGCAACAAAATTACACTTAGGAGGAACAGCACCTCTTGATTCAATTATAAGACAAGATTCTACTACCTCAGGTACAAACTGGGAAATTGGAGAAAGAGAAGCAGGTAAGTGGCAAATTTTTGAAGATGATGGAGATTCAATTGTTGCTACATTTATGTCTACAGGCAATGTTGGAATTGGAACGAGTAGTCCAGCTAGTGCTTTTGGTTTTTCAAAAACATTAGAAATTCAGGGTGGAGCTAATGCTGAAGTTAATATATCACAAACTGACAATAGCAAAGATTGGTCTTTAGGCATCGGTAATGGTGTTAACTATCAACAAACTACTTCAGGTCAAGCCTATGCTTGGTGGAGTGGCGGAACAGAAAGGATGCGTATTGATTCTTCGGGGCGTGTTGGCATAGGAACAACTGGTGGAAATGCAGGACTTCATGTTGCTAATGCAGATATAAGATGTACTGGTAGTGCTATTGCAAATGATGGAAATAGTATTTCTATGTCGCAAGAATCTGCTGGTGCTTTCATAAATGCTAGAGGTGCGCATACTAGCTCTAGAGGAACTCTTAACCTTCATGTTAGTGCTAGTAATGGTGGTTTAGGTATTACTGGTTTAACAGTTAATAGTGATGGTTCAGTATCAAAATATTCAGGTTCATTTAAAATTGATCACCCATTAGAATCTAAAAAAGATACACATAATTTAGTTCATTCATTTGTGGAAGCACCACAAGCAGATAATATTTATAGAGGTGTTGCGGTCTTAGAAAATGGTAGTGCAACTGTTAACTTAGATACTGTTTCAGGAATGACAGAAGGTACTTTTGTTGCTTTAAATACAAACACTCTATGTTTTACATCTAATGAAACAGATTGGGATGCAGTTAAAGGAATTGTAAAAGGAAACATATTAACTATTAATTGTCAGAATACATCATCAATGGCAACTGTATCTTGGTTAGTAATTGGTGAAAGACAAGACCAGCACATGATAGATGCTAATTGGACTGATGAAAATGGTAAGATAATAGTTGAACCACAAAAGGAGAGTGAATTCTCCTTTTTAAAGGAGAATAAAAATGATGAATTGGAATTGTAAATTAGTTGATGTTTATACATCAGAAATAGATGGACATGAAAAAGTAATTTTTAATGTGCATTGGCGAGTAGAAAAAGAAGATAAAGATTATTCTGCATCATCTTATGGTACTCAATCTTTAAATACAGAAAATATAGAAAACTTTATACCTTATGATGATGTTACTTCAGAAATGGTAGAAGGTTGGGTTAAGGATGCTATGGGTGAAGAAGAAGTATCTAATATTGAATCTAACTTAGATCAACAAATAGAAAATCAAAAAAACCCACCTTATGTTACCAACGAGTTAAAAAATTAATATATAATTTAATTTTATAACCAACAAACTATAGAGAGGTATTTATATATGGAAGAGGTAAATAAGGAAATAAAAGAAGTAACAATATTTGATGAAGTTTATAAAGTAAAAAACTTAACAAATAGAGTAACAATGGCTTTTGTCAATATACAGAGAATGGAAAAGGAAGCTACAGAGTCTAATTATCAGGCTCTAAAAGCTCAAAGTGCTGTAGAGTTTCAAAAGCAACAGATAAAGTTAATGATTGAAGAGGACAAAATACAAGCTGAACCTAAAAAAGAAGCTGAAGAGGAAGATAAAAAGTAATGCCAAGAAAAACCGCTAACGATGTTCATTCTGATTTGCGAGTACATGAAAAGATGTGCGAGGAAAGGTGGAAAACTATTTACAAAAAAACTGATGATTTACATGAGTCAGTAAATAGTATGAAGATTTGGTTATTAGGCGGTCTTACTACAATAGTTGTTTCATTGATAACACTTATTGTAAAAACTTCTATGTAATATGCTAGACAAACTTATTGAGCCTGTAAGTAACATTTTAGATAAATTTGTTGCGGATAAGGACTTAAAACAAAAGTTAGAGCATGAATTAAAAACTGAATTACATAGAGCTAATATGGCTCAAATTGCAGTCAACAAAGAACAGGCAAAACATAGTTCCTTATTTGTATCAGGTGCAAGACCAGCGATTATGTGGGTATGTTGTTTAGGTCTTTTTTGGTCTTTTTTCTTAGCACCGCTATTGAACTGGATGATATTGTTATATGACTCAAATATTGTATTACCAAACATACAAACAGAAGGGTTGCTTACACTTACTTTATCATTGTTAGGTTTAGGTGGTTACAGGTCATTTGAAAAGTTTAAAGGCGTAGCAAGAAACTCACTTAAAGACTAATGCAGAACGAAGTAATTGCAATGCTGAAAAGACATGAAGGGTTAAGATTATACCCGTATAAATGCAGCGAAGGATTTTTAACTCTTGGGGTAGGTAGAAATTTAGATACAAATGGTATAACAGAAGAAGAAGCAAACTACCTGCTGTTTAATGACATAAAAAGAGTAAAAGAACAATTAAAGAAAAATTTTGGTGTTTATAGAACTTTCCCGAAAAGAGCTAGATTAGTATGTATTGATATGGCTTTCCAAATGGGTATAAAGGGTTTTATGAGTTTTAAAAATACTAGAGAGCTTATGGTGTTAGGCAAATGGGTTGATGCATCAGAAGAGCTGTTGCGTAGCAAGTATGCAATACAAACTCCCAACAGAGCTTTATATAACTCTAGGCAATTAGCGTTATGTCAAAATGACAAAAAAAACCAGCGAACAGCACCAAAAAAATTCTAGGCTTGGTGCTGTAGGCGAATCATTAGTTCGCACATTCTTATTAGAGCATTGTGATTGGTGTTACCCAACGCAAGAAAAGCATCCAGCAGACTTAATAGTAGAACTTGGATCAGCTAAGTTTACTGTTCAAGTTAAAACAAGAAGAGAAACAAAAGAAGGTAAGTATGTATTTGCAACAGAAAATTCTAGGAATATGTCTAAGGTCTACAATCAATATCATTGTGACATTCTTGCTTTTGTTTTCTTTAGTAAAACAGGAAAGCGTATCTTCTTCAAATCAAATACTACTACGCAGACTTATTTTACCTTCGATGCAAAATCTATAACTGATGATATGGAAATTGCAACATTTCAAGAAACCTTAGATCATCTAACATCAGTTCCAATAATTAATAAATTATAATTAACAAACTTATTTGACATATTTATATATTTATGTATATTAATACTTATGTTAAATAAAAAAGGAGTAAATAATGAATAATTTATTATTTTTTATAGCAGGATTTATAACTTTCATACTTGTAAGATACGTTTATAATTCTTTAATTTTGTATCTTGCATTTCGTAAAAGAAAAAATATGTGGGTTAGATCAAACTATAACAATAGAATAGTCTACGACAAGAAGTGGATTAAGTAATTATAAGTATTAATCGTTTTAGCATTGATACTTGTAATCATTTATATATTTATATATATTGTATGTATGAAATATATATAGACCTTATATTTAAGGTCAGGAGAGTAAATTGAATAAAATAGATTTTGGCAAGGGTGTTTCCTGTAATGGTAATCATGTTGCTTACATTAAATCCAAAAAAGACACCAATAGAGCAAGAATTTTAGTCGAAAAGGCTTTATCTCCAAGAGGTAGGTTAATAGCGGAATATATAGAAGAAAACGTAAGACCTACATTTAAACCTGAATTAGTTAAAGCTGTAAATGTATGTAATGAAAAAAATGCAAGTTTAATAGTTCCAAACATATCAAGACTTGCAAGAGATTTAACAGCAGTTGAAATACTTAACAGGTTACATAATAAAAAGGTTTTAGCAGTAAAAGAGTTAAACCATATAGTAAGAACCTATGAATATAACACTACGCAATTATTGTTAATGGCTACAGATCATTTAAAAGATACTGGTGGTCTAATTAAGAAAAGAATTGCAAAGAAAATTAAAGGTGGTTGGAAAGCTGGCAACAGAACAAATCTTAATGTTGCAACCATGAACGCTGCAAAGGCAAGAAGAGAATTATCTGATGAATATGTTAAATACATAATGCCAAGAATAAGAAAAATACAAAGCAGGGTATATGAAAAGGCAACATTACAAGATATAGCCGATGCACTTATGTCACAAAAAATACCTACGAGAAGAGGGAAAACAACTTGGACTCCAGCAGGAGTAAGTAACTTGCTAAAAAAAGCAGCAACATTAGGAGTGTAAATGAACGAACAGTTACAAAGAGAAAACTTTGTATTAGCAGCACATCTTGTAGATGTAGTTTATCAAAAAGATGAACTAATGTTTTATAAAAAAATAGGTTATAAAAAAGATAGGGTAACAGAATTTATTTGTAAATATGTGTATGTTAAAGATTGTAAAAAGGAACAAGTAACTATTGGCACGTTAGCTAACTTGTTAAGTGAAACAGAGAATACTATAAGAATGAAAATTAAGGATGCTATCAAATACTATTTATTAGTTAAAATAAAATCACCAAAAGATAAAAGAGTAAGCATTGTAAAACCTACACCTGTTTTAAAAAGATTAATGCAAATACAAGCTGTAAGATTAGCTAAGACAATTATACAATCTTCTAACATTGCTAATGCATTATTTAAAGATTTAGTAAAAGATTTGGCTAAAGAATATGACTTAGAAGGCGTGCCAAGTTTTCAAGATAACACAAATGAGTTTCATAGAACATTTGCAAAACAGTTTGAGTTATATATAGAAAATGGCAAAAAATTAAAAAATACCCGCAAAAATTTAGGGTAAATAATTGAGGGTAATTTATATATGTTTTTTTTAAAAGGGTATTGCAATTTTAAAAAATACATATTATTTTTTTTATAGGAGTAAATAAATAATGTATGAGAGTAGAACTAAAAGATTAACAATTCCTATGGAAAAGTCTGTTCATGTAAAAATTGCAGCTAAACTTTTTCAGGAACTTGCTGATGATTTTAGTAAACTCAACAGATCACCTAATTCAGAAATTAACAAACTATTTATAGCACAAATGATAATATCTCACGCTCATAGTAGCTTTAAGCAGATTGCTAATGCAAAGAATGGAGATAAACATAACTCTATACATTATAAAAATTCAAGATAAGGTGGCATTTTAGACTATGAAACTTATAAATAATAATTCTAATACTTATAAAAACCACGCTATGACTAAACCCTGTAGTAGTGGGACTAAACAGCTAGAGTTTAATTTTAATCCATCAATAACTTCGCATAATATATACTACGACAAATTAGGCTCTTTACCTGTTTCGTTACATAAATTACGCAAACCTGTTAGAACTGTTAGATTAAATAAAGTAGGTTCACCTAATAGTATAAACATTCCTATTAATCACATCAAATCTATTTACAAGGATGATTTTGGTGCTGGTGTATTTATTGAATTATGTAACTTATTAACCCCAATTCCTGTAAGGGAATCTATTAACGAAATTAACTATCTTATAAAGAAGGAGAGAAAAAATGGTAGGTAAATTAACTTGGTATAGAGCAACAAGCAGCATTATATGTGCATTAATGGATCATCCTAAATATTTTAACAAAACACAATGTCTAAAAAGGGCGATAGATGAAAAGAATGGTATTGTTAAAGAGCAAACCCCACAAACAAACAGGCAAAGAACTGGTGACTTGTTAGAGCCTATATTAATACAAGAGGTAGCAAACAGATTAGGTCTTACAAATGTTAGATCTGATATAGATTCTAAAATAGAACATTCTATGTTGCCTTTAGAAGCATCATTAGACGGATTAGCAGAAGCTAAAGATATTGTTGTGAAAGAGAATGTAGATAAAGGTATTTATTTACCTACAGCAACAAAGCTAAAGCTAAACGGAACTATACCTATAGAAGTAAAGGTAAGTAGTGAGTTTCCACATATAGCACCGCCAGAGTGGTTAGGTGTATTGCAGCTCTTTAGTAGTATGGAAATATTAGAAGCAGAGTATGGCGTGCTTATAGTATTGTATGGAGCTGATTTAAGAACATTTGTATATCAAAGACAAGCTGATTTCGCACAAAAGCTAAAAGAGGTGGTGTTAGATTTTGATAGAAGGGTTGACGAGGAAGATTGGTATATACCTGAAAATACAGAGCAGGCTTACACTATATTTGATAAAGCAACAGACGAAGAACAAACTTTGTTACTAGATGAAGATACTGTTCAGGACATAGACCAGTATTTGACTCTTAAAGGCGTAGCTAAACAAGCAGAAGAAACTGCTGATTTATTAATGACTAGCATTATGTGTGCTATGGGTAATCATTCTGAAGGTAGATCAGAAGATTACAAGGTAGATTGGGGTGTTAGAAATTATAAAGCTACAGAAGAAAGAGTTATACCAGCTAAAGAAGCTAGAACAATCAGATTAAAAACGCCTAAGATTACTAGGATTAATAAATAAGAAAAGAAGGGCAAACGCAATAGAGAGTATATAAAAAGGAGAGTTATGCAAATGCCCTTCTTTTATGATTATAGTTTATAAGTATCAAACTTGTAATTGTAATACTTATAAAAAAATGTAAAATAAAAATGGAGAGTATAAATGTATGAAAATAGAAAAAAATAAAGATAAGAAGGCTTTGTGGATCGATAAAGATTTACACAAAGAAGTAAAAATATTCGCTATCAAAACTAACAACAACATAGAAGCAACAACGCAATACCTAATTAAGTTAGGTATTTGTTCACATAAACAGGAGAAAAAGCAATGACACAATTTTTTGTAACTGTAGAAGAGCAGAGAAGAAGGTTAGCAGAAGAAAAAAAAGATAAGACTATAAAGTATTACTATTTTCAAAGAGGTGCTGGTATGCACTACAGAGAGATTTGCTATTTAAGCGGTAGGGTTGAGAGAGAAGAGCTAAGTGATTGATCTGTTAATAAATGTAATACAAGCATTGTGCTTAACAGCATTAGGGTTAGCAATCATAGCGATAATTTATTTATTTTATACAAATCGCTAATGGCTAAAGTTAATGTTTGCAGAGAATGATAAAGATTTTGAGGATTATTGTTGGAATCGCTACAAACGCATACAAACAGCGTGTGATTTATTGGGGATTATTAATGATGAAACTTATGAGGACTTTGTAGAAAGAAATTTAGATCTTTTATATGAAGATTATATAAACAGTATAGATAAAACTATACATTAATAAGGAGAAATAATATGGAAATATTAGAGAGTGGTAACAATAGTTATTTATCTCATAAAGTAGCAGAAAAAGATGGTCACAAAGGTTTTTGGTTAGGTGATACACCATGTAAATTTACTGCTATGCAGGTAGACTTTGACACATTAAAAACAGGTTGGGGATATTACAACGGAACATATAACTATAAGTGGGATGATGTGGTTGGTGCAAAAACGTCAAAACCTACAGAAGAACACAAAAGAGCATTTTATTTATGGGTTATGGTTGATGGTTTTGATAATCCGTTGCTTTGGAACAGATTTACATTTGGTGAATTTGAGTCGTTAAAAATATTGCTTAAATTAGGTTGGAGTGAGTGGCAAAAAGACAAAAGCAAACTACCAACTTATAAATATATTGGTAGTAAAGATTTAAAAGTAGGAATGGGTAATACATCAGTTGCACAATTTGAATTTATGGGATGTAGACCTAGAAAAGAAACTTTTGTAATACCTACTTGGGATCAAGAAGAGGTATTAATTACTGATGGAGAAGTAAAAGGTAATGATGGTCTAGGTGACATGGTTTATGCACATATAAGACAAGAAGAGCTTTCGGATGATGATATTCCATTTTAGATTATGCAAGAGCATGATTGGCAAAAGATAGCACCTGATGTAGCTAAACAAATACTAGGTGAACCTACAACACAAAAGTCAAATGAATGGCGTTGGGGTTCTAAAGGTTCACTTACATTTAATTTAGAAACAGCACAATTCTACGATTTTGAAGAAGGCGTAGGTGGCGGTGTTAAGTGGTTAATAGAAAAACACGGGCAAAGTGTTACAAGTGTTTTAAAACAGTTTGGTTATGATCTTGCATTACAAAATCAAAGCATTAACTCCGTGCATAGCAACAACCCCTTAGTTGCGTCTAGTAGTGCAAGATCATTCTCTACAGAACAAATGCGTAGTCTATATAAACAGGCTATTTTATGCGTTAAATACACAACAGATTTTGTTGTAATGCGTTTTGCGGAAGGACATCCTATAAAACAAAAATACGCACCTTTCACTAAACAAGACAATAAATGGGTTATGGCTAGACCTACTGGTTTATTGCCTATTTATTGTCAAGAAGAGCATACAGACAAACCTGTAATACTTAATGAAGGCGAAAAGGCGTATGTAGGATGCTCTAATATCTATGCTTATGATAGTGCTTGTTTTCATGGCGGAGTCAATGCAATACATAAGCAAGACTGGTCAAAATTGTATGACAGAGATTTAGTTATATGGTGCGACAACGATGAAGCAGGCAAGAAGTTTGGTCACGATTTAGCTAAGACGTTAAGAGGTAAATGTAAGCATATTAGAGTTATATACCCGCCTAAAGATTTTGCAGATAAGGACGATTTATACGATGCGTATGAAAGCAAGTATTTTGCGGACTCTAAAGCATTAGAAGATTATATAGATAGCTTTGTGTTACCTAAATCTAAAGGCTCTGTTAGCTTTACAAGAGCTGACGAAGTATTAAGACAAGTCACCAACCCTAAATGGCTTATAAAAGACGTATGTGAAGAAGAGAGCCTAATGTGCATATTTGGACAACCTAAAAGCGGTAAGTCATTTATAGGTATTGCTATGAGCTGTGCTATTGCAGCAGGGCAAGATTTTTATGGAAATAAGGCATATAAAAAACCAGTATTGTATGTATGTGGTGAAGGACAAAGAGGAGTAAAGCGTAGGTTATCTGCTTGGCAACAAAGCGTGTTCGATTTAAACCAAGTGCCATTATATTTATCAGATAGAGCTGTAAGAATTAACGATATAGATGATTTTGCAAAGTTAGAAGAGGAGATAAGAGTAGTAGAGGATATAGAAGGAAAAATAGGTCTTATAGTTATAGATACGTTTCAGCGTAACTTTGTAGGTAATGAGAATAGTGCTGAAGATGTAGGTAACTTTATAAATCAGTTAGATAAGTTAATTAGCGATTATGGATGTTGTGTATGTTTAGTGCATCATTCAGGACATAAGAATTCAGGTAGAGGTAGAGGATCAAGTGTAATAGGTGCATCTTTAGATTATGAATTTATGGTAGATAGAACAGATAAAAACGATGAAATGTTTGTAAAGTTCGAGCAAACGCTTAATAAAGACGGACAAGGTATGCAAGAGAAGAAGTTTAAGTTTAAAGAGGTGGAGATTATAGGCGAAGGCTTAGAGCTGACAAGCGGTTATTTAGAGCTGACAGATATAGACTTTACAAGCAAAGATAAGCTGACATATAAACAAAAATTAGTATTAGAAGCACTAGAACGTGAATCTATATTAGCTGACAAAGATAAACCTGAAGATCATTACTTTTTTCCTAAAGATTTAAAGGACAAGGTAAGAGATACAAATGGAAACGTAATGTCAGTAGATAGTATTAAAAAGATGTTGTCTAAATTAGTTGAATTAGATGAAGTGCATTATGTAGAAACAGTAGGTTATCAATCTGCTGAATATCATAAGTTAGCACCTAAGTTTGAATAGATATGATTAAGTTTCCTAATAAAAAGTACAGCATTATTTATGCTGATCCACCTTGGTCTTACAAAGATAAGGCTGCTGCAGGAAATAGAGGTGCTTGTTTTAAATATCCAACACAAAGTCAAGATTGGATAAAAAATTTACCAGTACAAAATATAACAAACAAAGATTGTATTTTATTTTTATGGATAACAATGCCTAAATTAAATGAAGTTATGGAAGTTATTAAAGCATGGGGTTTTGAATATAAAACTTGTGGATTTACTTGGGTTAAAAAAAATAAAATTGCTGATACATGGTTCTGGGGAATGGGAAGATGGACAAGGGCAAATGCTGAATTGTGTTTACTAGCAACTAAAGGTAAACCTAAAAGAATTAATGCAGGAATACATAGTGTTATTGATACGCCTATTGAAAAACACTCAAAAAAACCAGTAGAAGTTAGACAAAGAATAGAAGATTTAGTAGGTGATTTACCAAGAATTGAGCTGTTTGCAAGAGAAACAGCAGATGGTTGGGATAGCTGGGGTAATGAAATAACAACAAATGACAGGGAAGTAGAGGGAAGTTTGAGGGAAGTTTGAGGGAAGTTTTTATGAAAAATCAACAATTATCAGGGAGGGAAGGGAAAAATACCTTTAGGTATTTCCCTGTTCCCTGTAAATGATCCGTGAGTTATTTAGAAACTACATATAAAAGCAATATTAAAGAATATAGAGCTTATGAAACAAAAATAGAAAGTGAATGGGGTGGCACTAAAAGATTGTTTAAATGTGTTGATGTGCAACTAGAAATAAAGTTTAGTAAAGCTGATATGTTATTTAGAAAATCTTTACAAGAGGAGAACATAAAAAAGAAACTAAAAATGATAGAAATGATGTATAGGGCTTGGAATACATTAATTAACAAAGCAAAAGATAATGGCTATGCACCATTAGAGCCTATATGTAAGTGTTATAAATATAACAGAGATAAGATTGCTATTGTATGTGAAGAAGATTTACAATTATCAAACCTAAAAGATAAATATAAAAATGATAAAGATACAATTATATTTAGCATACAAGAGTTATTTAGATTTGTTCATCCTGACTACATAGAAGCTAAAGAAACTTTTAAACAAAACAACATAGATATAACTTTTACAAAGATTGACTATGCCAACAAAATTAAAGAAGAGTGTTAAGAACTACAATAGGAAAACAGGTAAGACAACTGTTGAGCATTTTTATCTACACGCAACAAAACAAAGTGAGTTAGAAAGAATTGCTTATGATCCTAATGCTAGTCCTAAACTTAGAATTAAATGCAAACGTGAATTGACAAAGAGGAGTAAACGTAATGAGTAAAATAGATATGGTAAATAAACCACCACATTATCAGGGTAAGCATCCTTGCTTAGATGTTATAAAACAACAGTTAGGTAGTGGTTATGCATCATACTTAGAGGGCAATATAATTAAATATATTTTTAGGCATAAGTCTAAAAATAACATACAAGACTTACAGAAGGGTGAGTTTTACTTAAAAGAGCTTATCAATTATTATAAAAATTTATAACTAACAAACATGAAAATAAATATAAATAAAAATAAATTAGAGAAACAAATACAAGAGGGTAAGTCATCTCACGATGTCGCTATGACTTTTGGATGCAGTACATCAACTGTAAAAAGAAAAGCAAAAGAATTGGGTTTGAAGTTTAAGGGTAAATCACATTGGAGAAACTATGCAAGTTAGTGTTAAAAGTAATATTAAAGAAATAACTAAGTTCACAACTAATGTACAAAAGAAACAAATACCATTTGCAACATCTGTAGCAATAAATAACACATTGTTTGATTTAAAAAAAGAAATGGCAAAACAAATGGACAAAAAGTTAGATAGACCTACTCCATTTACTAAAAGAGGTTTCTTTATAAATAAAGCTAAAAAGAATTTACTTATTGGTGTATTACTTATGAAGGATATCGTTGCAAACTATATGCAATATCAAATAGAAGGTGGCACAAGATCAACCGGTAAACAAATACCAGTACCATATAAACCAAACGCTAGATTAAATAAGTTTGGTAATATCATTGGTAAAAGAACTGGACTCATAAAAAAGAGTACACAATTTATAGGTAATGTAAATGGTACTGAAGGAGTATATGAAAGAACAAAACAAGGTTTAAAACTTATCATAGGATTTGAAAGGTCAGTAAATTATAGACCTAGATTTCCATTCTATGTGATTGCAGCTAAATTTAGTAATGCTGTATTTGATAGAAAGTTTCTTTAGCTTCTATGTAGTCAGGATGAACAAATCTAAATAACTCTTGT
>CAACVD010000177.1_pt1 | contig 29058 bp, 55 predicted proteins | sample 2381771 | NCBI WGS metagenome assembly CAACVD01 (sample SAMEA5211965, study PRJEB30684) | marine metagenome | biome: Marine; feature: Epipelagic; material: Water | collected 2015-10-15 | depth 15 m
CTGCAACTATTTCAGTGTATAGTTCCGATAGTGTAGAACTTGTGCTTTCGTTTGCCATTTTAGTTTCTCCTAATTATTTAAGTTTATTTTGATAGAACCAGAGTCACGTTTTCTACGAACTTCTGCGTCGTATCTTTTACGATCTTCTGGATCTGACATATTATATTCGCTGATGTCTTTAGGTTTAACAGCTTTACCTTCAATACTACTCTGGCTTCCTGATCCAGACAAAGACCCTTGACGGAAATGTGGGTTAGTATCTAAAAACTCTTTAACTCTATCTTCTACGTTAAGTAGTTCTCCTTTTGGATTATAACGAATATTACCATTCATATCAAGGATTTCTACTCGGTTGTCATTAGAAAGTTTTATTTCTGATTTTAATAAAGCTGATACTTGTTCCGGGCTAACAGCTTTATATTTTCCAGCAGCAGATAAAATAGTATTATCTATTTTTTCTTTTGCCATCATATCTTTAAACTTTTGAATTTCATGATCTTTTTCTGATATGCGTTCTTGCATAACCTTTTCAAGATCAGATTTCGTTTTTGCTTCTTCTATTTGTTTTTGCTTAATAGCCTCTTCTTTGGCTTTGTTTTGCTCCTCAAGTATTTTGTCATATTTTCTTTTTTCTGACTCAATTCTGCCTTTAATAATATTATCAAGTTGTTCTTGTGAAAAGGTCATTTGCTTTGCTTGAGTTTCTTCTGCTTTTGTTTCGTTTGCTTCTGTTTGTTGATTTTCTGTAGCTTCAACTTGCTTTGTTTCTTCGCTCATATAGCTCCTTATATTGTTAGTTTTCCGTTACTATCATACCAATCAGGATTGACGTAACTCCATGAATGTCTACAATTATACCCACCACGAACTATCAAAGCATCACCGGGTTTTTTACCTTCCCACGATCTTTGCCATAATTTTCTAGCTTCTTCGATTGTAAATACATTGTTGATTCGTTTTTTATATACACCATTAATAATGTTTCGACAATGGCTCCTTGTTGTAGGTATGACATCTCCATAATATTTAACAAAGGTAAGACCAGCATCTAAAGCTTTTTTACTATTTACTTGAGCATCAAAGTCTCTCAAGCCATCTGCTAACAGCTGACCAGCAAATCTACGCATATTTTCACCAGTTCTAGTTCTAGCATATTTAGATTGTAAGGTTTGGACTGCTTTATCAACTTCTGATTGTTTTGATTTTATGTTCTTATTTTCGTTAATAAAATCAACTAGTTCATTTGCTTCTATATCACTTGACCGGCTATAGATACCATTTATGGTTTGCCTTAGTTCTTCTTCTAATTCTACAAAGTCTCTTCCAACTAAAGTAGATTGATAAACCTTATCTGCTAATCTTTTTGTAAAGGTATTTGATACGTCTTGAAATTGAGTAAAGCTTTGCAATTTTAGGTTTCTAATAAGCTCTAAATCACCCTTTGTAAGTTGTTGAAATTTAAGTGGAATATTACCTATACCTTTGAAAGCTCTCTCAATCCTTTTAGCTTGTTTGCTGTAACCTTTTTTAGTCACTGTATCTGCCCAAGATAAAAACTCGTTAGATAATATAGTTCTTATTTTGGGCCTAATAGCGATTGCAGCCTTGAGCTCAATAAGTTTACCTTTATCAGTTGGCAGATCTCTACTCGCCAAAGCGATAACATCTTTTTCTATTTTATCTAATGTTCTTATGAGGGATTTGTAATATTCTTGTTCTGCTCTATCTAAATTTCTTATTCTATAAAGAGTAAATTTTTCTACTTTGTCTGCCATTCATTAAACTGTCTCTTCCTCAACTGTTTCTTGTTGAACTTCCTCTTCAGTGAATTGGCCCACTTCTGCTTGGCTATCAATCTCTTCAAAAGCTTGATTTAGTTTTTCATCATCATCAAGTACTGCTCTAGCTATTTCTTTATCAACCTCTTTGTTAAAAGTTGGTGATTGTAAGTTCATAGCTTTTGCCATTGAGAAATATTGTAAGTCATAAGCATAGTCTCTAATATTAAATGAGTCTGGATAATTGATCTCGCCATCAAAAGTGACATCTTGGAACATCGCATAGATTCTAAAAAGCTGTTCTTCTGCTATTTGTAAATTATCTGCTTTTTCAGATAATCTAGCATTTAATAATTCAAATTCTGTTTGTAATGCGATCCCGGAAGATACTGCTTGTTTGGTTGTTCTTACAGCTCCTGTATGTGCAATTCTATTAATAGCGTTAACTTTGTTTGTAATAGAGTCCATAATCGCATTTAGGTTTTGACCAGATGGTTGTAGTAAATATGGTTTTAGATTTGGCTCTGTTTCCTCTGGCATTTCGATTACTGCACCAGCTCCAGCAGATGCATTGACACCCGGGGTTTTTACTAGCGATGGATGATTGGTCAAGCGGATAAGCTGTTCTATCTCACTATACTCATTGTAAATACTTTTTTGCAGATCAGCTATGTCTGTAAGGTCTGATTGACCAATTCCTCGTTTGTGCGATTTAGAATTGTATAAAATAACTGCTGGTATTTTGCCAATCAGATTGTCGGCAGTATCTATAAGAGTAGGCTCTGTTTTTTCCTCTGTTATATAAACAGTTTCAATTCTATCAGGATACCAAATTCGAACATATGTGCCTCCATCTCTATCTACCTCTTCTCTAACTTTCAAATAATCTAAATAATATTTACCATTTATATCTCTTTTAAAATTCCAATCTAAACAGTTTTCAGGAGTTACAATTGAAATATATGGTCTTATATCTTGATCTAGTTCTTCTGCTCTTGTGTTTGTTTGTATTGCTGGTTTATCTAAAATCATAAAACAATGCCCATAAATACTTGCATAATTTTGAGCTTGTTTCATAACTGAATTAAAATTATTACCTTCTAAATCTGCATCTTTTAAAAATGCGTTTAATGATGGCTCGTCTGCCATTTCTCCAAAGTCTCTAGAAGGTCTTACTCTAAATAAAAAAGATGAATAAATTTGAATAATATTTTTACAATGATTATCGCAAGGAGTATTCCCAAGTCTTTGATTAAACTCATTATCTTGCTCTAAATTATATCGTGATAAATATTGGCCCACAGTGTAATCGTAGCCACCATTATAAGAACGAATATAGTACTCCCATAAAGATACATTTTCTTTATAATCTTTATGTACGTCTAAAGCCGTATCTCTGCTATATGCCATTACTTAACTGCCCATCTTGTTGGTGTTGATTTTCTATTTTGAATTACTAGAGGTTTTATGTAGTCTACTAAGTATCCAAGTGCATCGTTCATATGATCAAATCCATCTTCTTTATTTGGAATATTTGTATCTTCCTTATAAGTTTGTCTTTGTAATCCTTTTATCAAGGTTTTACAATATTTGCTAATAAAAATATGTCTTATACCTTTAGAATCTTTTAGTCGAGAATTTACAGTGTTTATCCTGTCTCTAACTGCAGTATGTCTTGATTTTGCTTTGACATCAAAACCAGCATTTTGAAGTATAGATAAATCTGTTTTACCACCAGCAGAGGTTTTTCTTTGTCTTGCAGCTGGATCAGGATAAATAAATATTGGCAGTTTAGTTCCATATCTATTTCTTATCTCTTCGCACATTTCATCAGTATTAGAGCCATAAATAACAACTTCATCAACAAAATATAATTTATCTCTTTCGACTTGAGCTACAGCAGCCGACATAGGTGAAACGTTAAAGTCCATCCCAATATGTAATGGTTTTGTCCAATCTATTTGTTTATCAACAACTGAATCTACCGGGTGGAAGTTATAATAAATTGCTCCACTATAGTTTTCAAATGTACCTTCAAACTCTTGTCTAAAAGTTCTTTGATCTAAATCTGATCTAGCCTGTTCTATTTCTGATTTATTAACCATACCACCATCTAAAGTCGTATATTGAAAGCTGTCCCACTCTTTGTCTTGTTTACCTTTTAAATACATTTCATAACTCCAATTTCCATAGCCCCTTGGAGTTCCGCACATAAACACAGATCCTAAAGTATCAGAGACACTAGCTCGTAAAACCTCAAACCAAGTTCTTTTTGGAATATCAGAAAACTCATCTAATACTAAAAAATTTAACCCTGTGCCTCTAAGACTGTCTGGCATATCAGCTGACTTCAATGAGATCGTGCTGTTTGATTTACGCATTGTAATTGTAAGGGTTGTTTCATTTATATCTTCTATCCAATTAAATTGATGTAAAACTTCTTTTAAATTTGACCAACATATATCCTTGGCCATTTTTAAAGTGGGAGCTACATACCATATTCTTTGATTTGGTAATGCTGCATATTTCATCATTTCAGTAATAGCCAAATAAGTTTTCCCAAAACGACGACCTGAAATTAATACTTTAAATCTTTTATGAGATTGAGATATTTTGTACTGTGGTATTGTTAGTTGAATCTTCATTTACCTCTTCGCAATAAAACCTTATAACTACCTTGTCTTTGTTAAATTGATTTTTATCAAAATTATTTATTATATCTATTACATTAGTTGCTCCGCTACTAATACAACTGTGGAAATCCTCATATTTAACATAATTACTATGCGGTTCTGTACATACATTCTGTACTGATGAGCAAATCATAATAAATAAAGCAAATTTACTCATCAAACTGATCTTTGCTTGGTGAGTTAGTCATTATATCCATTTGTATCTTCTCTATCTTTTCTCTTTCGACAAATAGACTATCCGATACAGACGATTCTCCCATCTCGATACTATGACGAGTAATTTTCGAGCTATTTTTTTCTTTATTTTTTTTATCACAAATACACTCCTTGCTTCTTAAACACATGAAATCTGTGTAATATATACAATTTCTCTCCATAGAAATTGTTTAACACTTTTAATCTTTTTTGGCTATCGCTATTATGTGCTTTCCATCTTCTGACATTTTTGCCATAACTTTAGCACAACTGTATCTGACTCTTTCAGGGTTTGCTGTTCTCTCTGATTTTCTTTTCATTTCTAAACATTTAGAAAAACCTTTTGGAACGTAATAGTGTTCTTTTAAATCACCTTTTAAAAACATTAATAAAGCAACTACTTCAATCATTTGTGATTACCATTTGTAAATTTCATTTCTCTACTTTGATCTTTTAATTTTTCTATATCGTTTTGAGCTTTTTCCATATCTTTTTCTAATCGATTTATATTTACTTTATTGTGCATTCCATCTTCTAATTTACCTTTAATCTTTTCTAAATCTTTTAAAATACTTTCTATGAGCATAAACTGTTCTGAGTCAGCTGGTAAACTACCTAATTGTCCTCTAGGCCACTTAATTCTAAACTCTGTATTTTTTTCTAAATCAGACTCCATCAATTGTAATCTTGTAGAATGTTGATTAAGCTGCTCTACAATTTGAAAATATCCCATACACCCTAAAGCCACTATCACTACAAGAGATGCCACAGTCTTCATTGGCATTTGCACGTTGGCTTCTTCAGATATTTTCATTATCTCTTTTTTTGCCATAAAATTTTTCTTTACGTTTATCTGCTTCTATTTCAGCTATCCACCTTTTTGTAGCTGGATCGTCTTGATCTTTTGATACAAAAGACTTCTGCATATAATCTAAAAATATAATCAAAGTAGCTACAAATAACAATGCGTCAATCATATTCTAAAACCCTTTTTCCACGATTGAACAGCCCAATAAACTGGAGTTGTATTTAGCTGTTTACCTGATCTTCTGGCCCTTGCTAATATTGGCCTAAATCTAGCCATAAATGATCTTTGACGAGAAGGTATATTTTTCTTTATTGATAAATTTGGATCGCCAAACCTTACCACTTGGACTCGATTATTTTTGCGATTTCTCACATATACTGCAAATTTTTTAGATCTTCCGGGAGTTCTAAAAGGTTTGTTAAGAGTTACATTTCGATTTTTATATTTAGCCATAATAAACTTTTATCATATTTATTTATAGCTACAAACATATCCAACTACCTTTTTATTATTAAATTTATAATAATGCCTTCTCTTAAAAAAATCATATTTTCTGTTCTGTTTTTTGATAACGTTTGCGTGAAACCAAGAGTCACAAGAGCTAAATATTTCCAATCTATCCATTGTAATATCACCTGAAGATGCAAGAAATAAAAGAGTTATGAATATAGGCTTCATCTTTTAAAGAATCTTTGTCGCCAGCTATTGCATATCCAATTATCTTTTACGTTGTTAGTATTATGAACCCCACAAAAAGAACGTCTATTTGAGTACATACCACAATTACCACAAGCCTCTTTGCTACTTGCCGGTCTAAAATCTTCTGGAAGATTACCGGGTATAATCAACCCATCTGGGTACATAATTCTTTTGGTCATGGTTTGCCTTGCCCTCTGCCTCTTGCTTTTCTAATTTGCTTTCTCGATCTGCCTTTTTTATTTCTTTTATTCATTGTACTCGTTATAGGCTTTGAGCCAATACTCGTGCCTTTGTATGTTTTTGTATATTGGATTACCTTACCATATATATTACCCTTTTTTGCCATCTATCTCCTCTGCTTGTGCCTCTATAATCAAAGGTAAAGGCTCTGTGATGGTCTCGGTCATAGTTCTATCCTTCATGCCTAATTCATTTTTAGATAACCATATCTGCATATTAGTATTGTCTTTTTTTATTGCCTTGTCCCACATTTTTTTTCTTAGACTGGCTTTGCCTTTGTTTTTATTTACCTCAACAATTTCGGCAAAATTTCTTTGTAAAGTTCTTGCAGACATTCCTAAAACAGAAGCTATCTCCTCTTGAGTACAACCTATCTGGGATAAATTAGCCAATATATCCATATCGACCTTTACCCTTGGTCTCCCTACTGGGTTCTTTTTTTGCTCTTGTTTCATTTTTTTGTCGCTTTTTGACCTGTCCACTGCTCCCACCTTTTTACGATAACATCGCAATATTTGGGATCTAATTCTACACCATAACAAGATCTCTGTAACTTCTCACAAGCTATTAAAGTTGAGCCTGAACCACAGAAGCTATCAAATACGATGTCACCTTGTTTAGTGCTATTATTTATCAAATATTCCATCAAAGATACAGGTTTCATAGTGGGGTGAAGTTTTGATTTAGTGGGCCTGTCGTGTTTGATAATTGTTGTTTGTTTTCTATCTGAATACCAGCTATGAGAGCTGCCCTCTTTCCATCCATATAGACAAGGCTCGTGCTGCCATTGATAATCTTGTCGGCCCATCACCATAGAGTTCTTTTCCCATATTAAATTTTGTTTCAATACTAAATTTGATAATTTAACAGCTTGTCTAAATTCTAAACCAAACCAATCACTATGAAAAATGTAAAACGAAGCTCCTAATTTAAGATGATTATTTGCAGCAGTAAAAGCATCACATAAAAACTTAACAAATTCATCATCATTCTTTTTATCGTTTTGTATTTTTAATGCATCTTTGGTTTTACCTACATAGTCTACATTATAAGGTGGATCAGTTAAATATAGATCAGCTTGAACCTCACCAAAAAAACCTTGAATTGCTATTTGGTCAGTACTATCTCCACATAATAATTTATTATTACCTAGTAACCAAATATCTCCTTTTTTAGAAATAGGCTCTTCCGGGAGTTCTGGTATTTCGTCATCGTCAACTAAACCTTGTTTCTCTTCAAATAAAATTTTGTCTAATTCTGATTTTTCATATCCAGTCAAATCTAGATCAAAGTCCTTATGCTCTAGTTCTTTTAGCTCTAAAGCAAGTAAATCATCATCCCAATCAGCATATTCATTGGTTTTATTATCTGCTATTCTATATGCATTGACTTGCTCTGGTGTAAGACCTTTTATTTGAGTAACAGGAACTTTATCTAATCCAAGCTTTCTTGCAGCTTGGTATCTTGTATGACCTACAACAATAATATTTTTTTCATCGACGACTATTGGTTGTCTAAAACCAAACTCTTTGATAGAATTTGCGACTTTTGTAATTGCTTTATCTGATAATTTTCTGGGGTTGTTTGCGTATGGCTGTAAAGACTCAATGTCAATTTGATTTACTTCTAAAACCATACAATCATACCTCTTGCTGCTAAAAATAAATAAATTAACTCCATAAGACTTCTAGATAGATCTCCATCCCTGACCGCTACTAAAACCCATAATAAGCAAGACAATATAGATATGCTCCATCCGATCCATAACATTTCTATAACACCATTTGTTAAGAAATAACAACCTATAAGAGCTAATATAAATCCAACCCACCTAATAGGTTCGTCTCGTAATTTATAAAATCTTATTTTCATTTTCTGCTTTCATTATAGCTAAACCCAACTCTCTTGCAATTAAAGGCACAATAGAATTACCAAGTGATTTTATTCTTTTTGCTCTATGTTTGTCCAATTTTTCGGATAGCCCATCAGGAACTCCACAAATTCTGGATTGAGTTTCCCACCAGGTTTCTGTTTTTTTTCTAAAAATGTCATCGCATCCCTCAGATTCGCTCCGTAAAGATTCTTGGGCTTGTTTTTTTTTCTTAAAGCAAAACTTCCAGATTTTGTTAATTCTACTCTTTGGCTCTGATCTCCACCCTCTACACAATTCGCTGTCGGAGTTGGATACATCATCATAGTATCTGCTAAATTTAAACTGTGACTTTTTTTTCCATCTTTTGTCAATCTTCTGCCTTTCTCGTTCAAGATCATATTGGGATGCTCTATTTCTTGAGTGGTTGGAGTGGGGTACATTTTTATAGCAGCTAATAGATTGTGTTGAGCTGCAAGTCTCATCCCTTTTCTCTTTATTAAAGATTCCGGGTTTTCCTCCCCTTTCGCTCTTGGAGTTGGCAATAATCCATGTTCTTTTCCTTTGATGCCACGCACCGATGCCAGAAGCTGGAATAACAAGACATTGGACTTGGAAATTCTCTTTTTCCAAATCATTTTGCACTTGTTTGAGAACCATGCCGTTTTGGATGTTAATAATTCCGTCAACATTTTCTCCAATAAACCATTTCGGTTTTGTTTCGGCAACAATCCTAATAGTTTCATCCCAGAGGTAGCGATCATCGTCTGTTCCTTTTCGTTTTCCTGCGACTGAGAAGGGTTGGCAAGGAAATCCTCCTGTAACAACTTCTGTTGCATATTTTTTTCCTTTGACATTTCTGACCTCACTTTCTATTGGTACGTTAGGAAAATTTTTTTTTAATACTTTTTGACAAAATTCATCTTTTTCTACAAAAGCTATAGTTTTAAAATATCCTGTGCTTTCTAAACCTAGACTGAATCCACCGATACCTGAAAACAAATCTAGAATTCTCATCTTATCTCTAATTTTTTTTTATTAATTACGCATCCAATCGGAAATATATTATTATCTGACCATTCATCATGTTGTTCATCATAAGTGGATGCAGTTTTTAAATGATTTTCGTTTTCCTCTATTATAAATCCAAAAGTATTTTTGACCGCTGGATTATCTCTTAAAATTTCCGAGGTTGATTTATGACCAGCATCTCCAGTAATATCCTCCCAAATAATATGATAGAAGGTGTATTTTTTACCACCAACCTCAACTTCTAGATATTTTGGCTTTCGCATAAATCCTTTTATATCGTTGTTCAATTTTTTTAAATGCTTTAAGGCTTTCCAAACCGACATTCCTTTTCTTTTTTCTTTTTTTTCGTTTTGGCCCTATAACTTCTTTTAATAATTTACTGGTTGTAATCATAATCTGTCTTTCAAAGGTTCATTTTTCCATTTGTGTTTATAGTAAGTTTTACCATTTTTTTCTATAATATTATATTGATCCCATTCACCGATAATCTTATCTTGTTTGCTTTTTAAACCCTTACTAATATTAGTTAATGTATTAGTTATATTATTTAGTATTGCTCCAGATGTGGTTTGGATGTGGTTCACAACCTCTCCTTGAGCCTGAAATTTGTCGTAATTACAAATACTTATTACAGTTACAGAGCTAAACTTGTGGTTCACTTGTGGTTCAATAGTGGTTCTACGAGTGTTAATCATCTTCTTCTTTTTCAATCTATCAATGAAATTCCTCATATTAGAATATGGCATATTCCAAATTTCTGCGTTTTTTCGTATTGGAAAGACAAGCTCTCCTCGATTTACAAATATTTTATTATCTATAAATCTTACCTCTTTTTTACGATATGAAGCATTGCTAATCATATATAGCCATATTGCTGCCTCTATTTTTGATTTAAATGCTGGATGTTTCCACACATTCCTGAAAGCTAAAAAATATCCTGAGTTTCGCATTTTATCCTTTCCAACACCCTTTCTAATAAATGTTTTTGCGTTCCAAATTTTTTTTCAAATTCCTTTGGTGTTCCATGTACACTAAAATTGCCTTGATGGTGAGGCTGACATAAGGGGATAACTTCAAAATTTGTGGAACGTCTGCCCATACCAAGCCCGGGGTATCTTATATGGTGTAAATGTACATATGGATTTCCACAAATAATACACCCTAATTGGGCCACTTTATCCATGTGTTGTTTTTCTAATTTTGTTTTACTTTTCCTTGCCATAGAACTACCTTTTTACCAAATTTAGACAAGCTCCGATAGTTGCTATCTTCAACCAAATCTAAAATTTGTAATTCCCTAACTCTAGCACAAGCACTTGATAAAGGGATATTTAGTTCATCTGCAATTTGCTCATTTGACATATTTTTGAGAAGCAAAAGATCGTGAACTCTATCTCTGACTGTAACTTTATTTTTTTTAGATTCAAAAGCTTCTTTGGATGTAGCTGACTTTCTTTGAAAAGCTTTATAATTAAATAAATTTAGTTCTTCCATTTTTTATCCTTTTTTTCTGCCCCGGGGTTTAAGTAAGAGAATATATGAACCCCGGAGCTGTTTAAACATCCTAGAGAATTTATCATTGAGTCCTTCCCTAGGTTAAAAGGATATTTGTTATTTATTACCTTAAAGGGGTATAAGCAACTAATATCCTATAAAACGACTCAACACAATAAATACAATATTTGGGCCTAAATTTACAGCAATATACATAAGAGTTGAAAAAATATATTTAAATTGGCTATTTTACTAGGTTTTTTGCTATAATTTATTCAACTTAAAGCTTGAATTTATAAATAGTTGATATAGGTTGTATTTATAAACAAAAATAAAAGGAGTAAAAAATGAGTAAATATAAATTAAAGTGGATTAAATCAGATGATGAGTCAACAGATAGTTATTATGAATTCTCTGATAACAAAGGAGAAGAGATAACTATTCAATCTTGTTTTTATGCTTATCCTGATATTTGGAATGTTAATGTTTGGGATAAAAAAAATAAAACAATGAAAATGTATCCTTGTAAAACTTTAGCAAGAGCAAAAAACATAGCAATTGAAAATCAAGCAATGTTAAAAAAGGCTCAAATATGATTTTATATAAAGGTAAAAACCAAGATTGCGATATACTTGGTAATTTAGAAAAAGAATTTGGTCATATATTTGATCCAAATACTACAGTTGAATCTGTAATAAAACTGAAGGAGAGCAATGGCACTAACAACAGTAAAAGCTCGAAACCAAAACAATCAATACTACAAGATAATCAATCAAGAAAGTGTCTTGAAAAAAAGATTGGAAAAACTGAAAGCTAAAAAAAAGGATTTGGCTTTTAAAATTGGTTTTGAAGCAATGAAAAAATAAACAGAAGGGTATAAAATGAAAAAAAGGATAGGAGTTATAGGGATCGTATTGACTCTATTACAAGGGTGTGTTCCAAATATATTAGTAGACTCGAAGGGTCGTTCTGGGACATTTCCAAATGCAAAAGCAACTGAAATCACAGATGATAAACAACATTGCAAAAAATTAGTTAAAGACAATGTTAATCTTGCTTATGATTGGGTTTCATTTGGTTTTAAAAAATATTTTGAACTTGGATCTTTAGGAATAATCAAAGCTGGTGAGCCTAAATCAATGACTTATAATAGGAATTGTTTAAAAGGCAGAGGCCATGCCACGATTAATTAAACTTTTTCCAAACTGCTCAAAATGTTTAAAAAAAATAAATTTTGTTGGATATGTCAATTTTAGTTCTTTTTATAAAGAGCATTGGCTTTGTAAAGAATGTTGGACAACAGAATTTAATAAATTGGATAAATTAGAAAAGGAGTCTTATGTCCAGAAAATATAATATAAAAAATAAAAAGCATAAGCTTAAAGTGATGTCTGAAAACTACGAGATACTTTTAAATAAGTTTAGTATATGCGACTCACCTGAAGCTAAACTTAATCTTATCGATCAAATACTTGCTAATAGGCTTCACTTTGCAAGAACTGTAAATGGGCAAACATTAAAAGATATTGCACACCATATTGGTTGTAAATATCAGCAAGTTGCCAAATTTATAAAGGCAGAAAACTCTTTAAATGCAAGTCAACTCATCCTACTATGTCAGAAATTGGATATTTCTTTTAAATGGATATTAAAAGGATTTAAAAATAAAGGTGGTAAAAATGATAATAAAGCAAACTGATAAACATAATAATCTTATAGAGTTTGATCCTAAAGGTAGGTTCAATCGATATAAAGTAAATGGTGAACCTAAAAAGGGTATGACCACAACAATAGATAAAAGATTTTCTGGAGGTGGACTTTTATGGTGGAAACAAGATGTCGTTTTCCAAGCTTTAAAACAAACCTTAAAAAAATCTGGTCAACCAATAGATTTGATACAGCAAACAGAAGATAGCGTTAGAGCAAGAGTCAAAGAAATAGAGTCAGAGGCAGCTACAATAGGAACTATGCTGCACAATATTGCTGAAGATTATGCTCTTGGAAAACAAGTTAACGAACCAGCTACAGAACCTTTAAGTCTTATGTTTCAAAAGTTTAAAAATTATTGGGATCGATCAGGCTTCAAAGTTATTCATTCTGAAAAAACAGTTTATTCAGAAGAACTTGATATAGCTGGAACTTGCGATCTAATTGTTACAAAAGATTCATGGAAAAATGAAGAAGGTAAACAAGAATATGCTTTATTAGATATAAAAACTAGTAAAGACTTCTATGTAAATTACATAATTCAAATTCATGGATATAAAAAGCTAGTAGAAGATTCTTTAGACATAAAAATATCTAAGCTTGGTATTTTAAAAATTCCAAAAGAACCAAGTGTAGATGTAGAAATGCGATGGTTTAATTATAGGCCAATGTATATCAAGGCACTTAAAGCTTGTCACTACATATCAAAAGTAGAAGAGAAGTTTAATTCCCTTACTAAAGAATATATTAAACAACGTGCAAAAAGGAGGCCAAATGGCAAACAATAAACAGTGGGGTGATTTCAAAGGAATCACTCTCAAAGCATATACAAACAAATACTACAATGGCAAAGGGTATCAGTATAAAATATCCGATGCTAAAACTTTCTTTTTAGACAAGTTCGGTAAATGGCTAAAATCTAGCGAGATACAAGACTTACTTAAAGATCCAAATAGAAAGTTAAAAGTTGGAGTTAAACAATTCCACGATGACAAAGATTTACATAATGTAAAGGAGGGAATTGAAATAACCTTTTATGTTGGGCATAATCAATCTCCAACACCTCAATATCAAAAACCAATACCACCAGTTCAGAATTACCAACCTGACCCGGATTTAGACGATGAAGTTCCCTTCTAGACAAGAGGATTATCTTCAAATTGATGCTAAAACTATGGTAGCTAGTTTGAAAAAAATCTCAGATCTGTATTGTTATTGGTATGGTCAAAAAATAGATTTGGAAACATATCTAAAAAAAATAGAGGCTGATTTTTATTTTAAATATAAGGCCCAAGCAGTAGGGGAGAAAGTGACGCAAAAAGATATAGAATATTCTATAAAAACTGATCCTGAATATATTGCTGCTAAAGTTAAACTAGACGAGGCTGATAAAAACTATATAAAATATAAGACAGACTTTAATAATAAGAACACAGAAATATCGCTTATGCAAAGTGAGTTAAAACGTGAGCTTATAATGCAAAGGAGTAATTAATGATTATATATGGAATGACACCAGAGGATATAAAGAAAGCTGTAAAAGGTTTTGTAATAAAAAAATGGAAATTATTATCAGTATTATTGTTGCTATTTGTTTTGGTTTTTATCTTCAACTAGTAGATATAACTCAAAGCTACGAAGAGATTGCAATGATAATCCTTTGTTTATTGTTAACTATATGGATTATACGAGGTAAAATTTAATGCTTCGTATAGTCCGTATGGTCGACCATTGGAGTTCTGATGGGCCTAAATTTAACTTCATAATCAACTACATTAAAACCCTTTTCCTCAAATTCTAATAAATATTTTTTCTTTTCAGGTAAGTTAGGCAGACGATCTAAATATATTAAGGATATGCAATGACCAATTTCGTCATTATCTTTTTCAATAAAGAAATCTGCTTCACACATAATAAATTCATCATCCATTATTTAATGTAACATAAATTAAAAAAGATATAATTATTTTTTATTACGATTAAGAACTTTATCAGTCATTTTTGTTGAAAATGTAGCTGTAAAGACGATGATTACAAGATACCACACTGAGTCAGGCAAATCATTTATGATTCTTACCCATTCCTCAAAGTTATCTCTAGTTTTTTCAAAAAAACCAGTACTTAACATCCCTACGAGCCAGAGCATTAATATTTCATCCTTCCAACTTTTATCTTGGCTTTTAATTCTTGTTATATTTACATCTTTAGCAGCTTCTATTTCTGCTGCTCTAATTGTTTTAACTTTTTCAGCTTTGTGCTTAAAATGATCAGCAACCTTACCGGCTACTAATTTTGTAATAGGATTACTTATTAATTTGAACCACATTTTAACTCCAAAGCTAACATAGCATAGTGAATGATTTTTTGATACCTTACTATTTGAGACTCACCTTTCTTATCTCTACAAGCATATTTAACTATGTTGCCATCTATGAAATCTAGATTATGGCTTGTAATGAGCTCTATAGGCTGTATTTTTGCGTTCTGGTAATGTTCCCCGCCCACTTGCCTATTTAGCTGAGAATGCGTCTCTATGGGCTTCTTTGGCCTTAATTTGACTATCTTTTCCTTGTCCTTATCCTTGTCTTTTGTCATACTAACCTTTCTATCCAATTACCTTTATTATTTATAACCATAGGTAGTAATTTAGGATAACCATCAACTATCATTGCAGATCCTAAAATGAACCGAGTTTTAAAATTTTTTGCGTATGCAAAGGCAAGTGATTTTTGATTAATTAACGATCCTACGTTCATAGCAAAAAATAAATTATCTGGGTTGGCCCAATATTGAATATTAAACTTTGTATGATAATGGCCCTGAACCGCTGACATTCCCATAGACTGACTCAGCTTGATACAATCTGCTACTTTCCCATGGGTAAAATAACATTTTTGATTATTGGACATTTTAAGTGTTATATCCTCAACCCACTTCCATTTTTTAGTACCTAAAAAGTCTCCATAGTCTTTTAAAAACTCTCTAGACATACCAAATTTAACAGCTCTTCTATAAACTAAACTAGAATGATTTGAGTCCACTTCGATCATATCAGGAAATATGCCTTCTAATTCTTTGACATATTTACGAGACATAGAAAGCTCTTGCCCCGGGCTATAAAGATCAGGATCATGGGTGTGCATAGAAATCGCATGAAAATCAAGCAAATCACCAATATTTAAAACAAAATCTGGCTTATATTCTTTTTTTATTGCTCTTAAAAAATTAAATGAGTCCTTGTGATGATATGGAATATGCAAATCACTTATAACTAAAATCCTTTTATACGACATATTAATAGTTGTATATTTAATTAGATAAAATGTAAAGTAACTGGCCTAAAACTAAAAGACACAGAGTGCCAACACCAATTAAAATTCTATCTATGTCCTTTTGAATATGAGCTAAATGATTATTAATAACTAGATCAAGTTTTTGATCGACTAGTTTTATCTTGCCTTCAAGCTCTATGTTTTTTTCTTTTTGTGTTGCCATAAATGACAATTAACAGTTTTAAATTTATTTTTCTATAGTTATCTTTTTGTTTTTCTTCTTAAATCAAGATCGTGCTTTCTAGATCCCCGGAGGTAAGAATTTACCCTTCCCATAGCCCAAGCCGCCATTGGCACTCTTCGACTACCAGCTCCAAGAAATGCTCCTTGGCCTCGTCTGTAAACTTTCACTAATGTTGAATATGATACACCTTTTTTTGCTTTAGCTTTTCTTTTTAAGGTTGCCCTTGTTGCTGGAGATAGTGGTCGTCTAAATTTTGTAGCCATTATGCTTTTGTTCTCCTTCTTAAAAGATCTCTTGGTATAAATCCACCTGACTTATAAATAGCAGAAACTTTTTTAATTAGTTTAGCTCGTTTGGTTCTTTTTGATCCTTTGAGTCCAGATAAATATTTTTTTGGAATTTTAGTTTTTTTATCTTTAGGAACTTTTCTTTTTCTCATTTTCCAACACTCCTCATCGCTTTGATATGAGCATTTTTAAATGAGCTTCCTTTTTTTAAAGCACTAGCCATAGACCTCATGTGTTTAAGAGTATGATGTCTCGCATGAGATCGCATAGTCTTTTGTTGTCCGGGCTTTAAATCTTTAATTATATTTTTAATCGAAGCTACTTTAACCATTTACTTCTTTTTTTTCTTTTTCTTTTTTTTCTTCATTTTTTTAGAATGAGATCCAGTATGATAAGGCATTATTTTTTTCCTTTCTTTTTTTTAGTTTGTTTTTTTAATATAGCTTTTTGTAAAGCCATCGGTAGTTTTTTTTGTTTTGCACTTAGAGCCATAGTATTACCAAGGTTTGTATTGAACTTTACCATTTTCATCACGATAAGCGTTCAAAGATTGATTTCTATTATGTTTAACAGAAAAAGAGCAATGTATCCACCCTGAGTTAGGTTCTTTTTCATTGTGGAATTCAAGAATCATCTGGTCATATTCTAAGTTATTCTTGATCCAAAGAGCCAACTCTTGATTTGGAATTGAAAAAATCTCAAAGTCTGCCGCTGCTGCTCCGTTAGTAGCTGTATGTTGACTGTTAATTGAACTTCCCAATCTGAGGCACAGTTCTGGGGTGCGGAATGCTGAAGATACGATAACAGGTTTACAAAACTCAGAACGGATAGGTTGTAAAATATTTATGCATAGTTGTTTTAAATTATCAATTTGATCTTCACTAGGTTCGTTGGGTATCCCATGACGAATAGCTGTTTGTGACTTTGTAAGCTCAGATAATGTAAATGAAGCAGAAAGTTTCATCTGGCGTTGTTCGGTACTTTATTAGAATTTACAAAAGGTGACTCGGCAAATGCCATGTACATATATGTTCTTGAACCATTAAAACCATCATTTGTTCCTCTAAATTTTATTCCATTACTTAAAAAATCACAAATATCAGCAGAGGTGTTTTCAGAACCATTAGTGTTTGCAAATAATCTAGCGTTTACTAAATTTATTGGACTACGTTTATTATCTATTATGTGCCATGGATCAGTTGATGAGATGTCCTTGATTATGATAAATGAGGCTAAAAAACCGAGATATAAAAATGTCCCATTAGCATTTCCGTTACCAGTGTACTGGCCGACCTTACTAAATCCTTGTTTTTCGGCAAACAAATAAGCTATATGCTCTTGGTCATTTGCATTAGCATCACCAGCACTACCTAGATTAAATACAGTAGTCGTTGGTTCTACGTCATTGGTTACACTATTTGTCGTTGCTGGTGCGTCTGAGGAGTTTAATTTAAAACTTTTTGTTGCTGTTAAATCACTATTGTATCCTTGCCAGTTAGTCGTTGCGTCATCTAAATTTTTAATCCAAACCATATCTGGCTTTACACCTAAACCATGTGGAAACTGATGATTTGCAGTTCCGTTTCCAACATATTTTACAATACTAAATCCTGAAACAACACTTGTGCTAGAGTTATAAGTTTTGGCTGTTCCTGACCCACTTGTTGAACCAGATGCAGTTGTCCCGCCCTTCCAGTTCCAACTTGCAAAAGTAGCACTATTGTCATTCCAACCAGCACCCAAACTAAAACCATCTGAGTCAAAAGAAGAAATACTATCGCTTGTAGCTTCATCATTTGTTTTATTTGATCTAATAAATTTTGTCGTTCCTCTTACAGTATCAAATAATCCATGATCTCCAGTGGTGCTACGGACTTTCAACCAAACAAAATCAGGTGAAAATCCAACTCCAGTTATTGATTGAGATGATCCATTTCCAGTGTGCAACTTTGTATTAAAATATAAACCCGGGTTATCAATAGTTGTGTAAGCCATCTATCCTCCATACTCCGATAAGTTTTTAGAACATAACGCAAAATAACCTGAAGGTACAGCATATTCAAAATTACCAAAACCTTCACCATCAGAATTACCTGATGAGATTGAAAATGGTGGACTTCCAAAGTTACAAGATATTAACGATCTACCACTAGTAGAAGATAAATCTCCAACAGAAAAAAAATAAGCACCTTCCGTTGAATTTGCTATAGTAGTTATTGTAATAGCACTTGTTGGTGTAGATTGATTGAAATTACCAGAACCATCTCCCCATTGACCATTTTTACCAAAATATAATTGATTATTATCAACATCAAGAGCAACTTGACAAATATCTCCAACTGAAAAAGCAGAACCATAAGCACTTGCACTATTATTATTTGATTGTTGTCCATCAAGAAAACGAATAGCAAAAGATTCTGCTGTTCTTCCTACATTATCACCAGACCTAGCATCTTCTGCTGGTGCATGAGTTACACCAACCATTTCTTTTTCTTCTCCACCTGTTTCAGCAGATTTAAATTCAGCATACCATTTTCCAGAACTAACTCCTATAGTTGATGTTCCACCAAATTGTGCAGAATCACTTGTACTGCTTATAAGATTACCTTCTGAAAATGTTGGTGCGTTAGATGTTGGCACATTCAAAGGATTTAATGTTGCAAAATTATTTGTGCAAGTATCAGTAGTTTGATCTGTTGAGTCTAAATTTGCTACTGTCCAATCATTATTATTGCCAGAGGTATCATCACCTAAAGCTGAACTATCTTTGAATTCAAGATAAAACCCATTTGTGCCAAAAGTAACATCATCTTTAAAATCTTTTGGTTTCCAAATAGTTGGTGAATCTTCATCATATTCTCCAAACGAACTAGGAGTCAAAGCACTTCCATCTATAAAAGCCACTTCACACACATAGCCATCAAAAAACTGTCCATAAGAAGCACCAAACATATGTTGTCCAGCAGTTCCGTTCCACTGTAAATCTGCATTTAAACTTGGCACTGAACCGCCTGATAAAGTTTGTTGGACATTATTTACAAAAATTCTAAATCTGTCTGAACTACCATTAGAAATAGAAGAAGTTGATGATGTTGTGTCCACAACCAATACAATATGGTACCAAGCAGTATCTCTAAACAATGATGTTGTAGTCCAACTTGCAGATGAACCTGCTGTTGCACCTACATTAATAGCATCATTATTAAATGTAAAAACAAACCATGGTGTAGTTCCATGTCCAGCTTCAAGAATACTATAAGTTGTTGATCCTGAAATACCTGACCTTTTTACCCAAAAACTAAATGTCCAAGTTTTTTGATTTCCAGCACTTCCAAATGTTTTTGTTAATTCTGCTGAATCTCCTGAATTAAATCTTAATGAATTATCTACGTTATAACCTGTGTCTTTGATAGAGTTGGTTGCTAAAATTAAAGGTGCGGACATTAATCCTCCAATACTGGAAATTGTCCTAATGGTCTTGTTACACTTCCGTCTTCCTGTACAGTGTAGGTGTATAAAGTTTCAAGAGCTGCTACATCACTAGCATTGTCAATTGCTGTTTCCATTTCATTTGATTTAGTTCTTACCGCTGCTCTAAATGTTGTGATATTAGATGGTACAGAATAATCAGATACTTCTGCTGCTTTAACAACATACCAATCTGTGGGTGCTAATAAACTTGCGGCTTGTTGTTTTATATTTATTTTTTTTAGTGTTTTTAAACCTTGAACCTTTACATCTCCAACTTCTTTATCACTTGGTAAAAATCCATTATCTGAGTCTGCTTGAGTCCATAAAGTATCTGCAACATTTTTAGCAGTTGCAGTTCCCCATGATCTAGTGACTTCACCATCTGCAAAAGTAAAAGATTCATTTGTGTTAACATAATATTCTTCATCTTTAAAATTAGATGAGTCTGTGACCACTTCATAAATTCCAATCGCTTCTTTTTCAGCAGTTGTCCAAAGTTGAAATATTTTAGCTGGGTATCTTACATCACCAATCACTAATGATTTTGGTTGAGTGATGATTTTGTTTATTGTGTTATCTATTACTAATGCGTACATATTTTAACTTTCACTTAAATTTAAGGTTCTACCTACTTCTTGCCATACAGCTCCATTGTATCTAAAAACTAATATATCAGTTTTACCATCTGCTGAAGTAAATGTTGGTGCAGTGGATGCTGCAAATTCAAAAACAGTATTAAATGCGATGGTGTGTGAACCATTATAATTAATCTCTAAACAAATAAAAGAACCCTCAATATTATTTGTGGGTGCAGAAAAAGTTGTATTTTCAGTTGTTAAATGAAAAGCATTTGGTTTTGCTTGTGCGTCCCAAGCTACTGCATTTGAAGATGAAGTTAATGCTTGTTGAGGTATGTAAGCAATATCATTAAATTTAATTGCTCCAGTTCCATTAGTTGTAAAATTAATATCACCGTTAGCTCCATCTGCTAAAGTTATGTTTCCAGCGTTAGTACCATTGTTTGTGTTTAAAATTAAATCACCAGTACCTTGTGTCGTTAAGGTTGCGTCAGCGTTGTTATCTCCAATTTGTACTGTGTCAGCACCTAGGTTTACATCTCCTGTACCGTTTGGAATAATATCAATATCCGCATTTGAAGTAGAAACTATATCTTGTCCGTTTACATCTAGATTTCCGCCAAGTTGTGGAGAGGTATCACTCACAATGTCAAATGATACTGTGCTATCTATAAAATTTATTGTGTTTGCAGAAGTGTTTACTGTTGCAAAAGAAATATCATCTGAACCATCAAAAAATTTAATTTCTAAACTATTTGATCCTGAATTTGTTGTGTCTAACCAAAGAGTTCCAATAGCAGCTCCACTTGGTCTAGAAGTCCCAGAATGCATAGTATTGAGAGCAGATAAAGCATTATTTAAGTCGGTTCTAAAATTTGGAAACGACTGGTTTGCGATATTCATGTCATGTTGTGCCATAATTTCTTATACTCCTTTTAAAATCCTTTTGCAATGAAATCAAAAGTTCTTGATATATTAGTACCACCTGAATTTTTAAATAAAACGTCAAAACTATTAACAGTTTTGTTTGAGACTGTAAAGAAATCTCCTGTTGCCATGTTTTCAGCTGTAATACCAACTGCATAATTTGTAGATTTAAACGGTGAAGAAAATGTAACTGTTTTTGTAGATGTACCTGATGATATATTGTCCTCACTAAATATTCTGTCTGGCATATCGACTGTTACACTAGCCTCAGAAACAACAGCAGTAGAAGCTAAATCACTAGAGGTTAACACAAGTCTAAATTTTAAATATCTAGCAGTGTAATTTCCTATGACAAAAGTCTGAAAAGATGTAAATGTAGAATTATCATCTGAGGTTGCAATTTCTAAATGTGCATCGCAGTTGGCCGGGACATCGCCATCAAAATTAGATTTAGCATCATCAAAATTACCTGATCTATTATCAAATAAATCATCTGGGTTTCTTGCTGTTTGAGTCAATGAAGCTGTTACTCTTACGGTGTGTTTTGCACCAATATCAATAACGTTAGCAAACTCATAATTGCCTGAAGCTAAAAAATCTGCATTTGCAACGCCTGAGTCAAAAAATCTTGTAGTTTCAGTATCAAAGTCCCCAGATGCAGAATCAAATAATTCACTCGAGTCTAATATTATTGCATCATCAGATATTACGACACTATTTTTTGTGCCTAAAAATGTTGGGTGTTCGTTGATTGTACTCACTGCATTAAAATTAGTTGTACTTGTTACATTAGAAATAACTGAAGTAGCATTTGAGCTGAAGTTCCCTAATTTGTCTACTGCCTTTATGAGGTAAGTTCCAACTCTTGCCGGAACAGTTATTGATGTAGCTGGTCTTGAAACCTTAGTCACTAAATTGACAGAATTTAACCATTCTGCTGTACCATCCGTTAATTGTGAAAATCTTATTTGATAAAATGCTAAATCTAAATCAGGCACAGCATCATAACTTAAATGTGCATCTTGGCCTGATACATTGCAAGTAAAATTTTCGACATCTGAAGGTGGTGCAATTGCACCGACTATTTGTCTTTGAGCTGAAACATAAGTTGATGAGACACCTAAAGTATTAACAGCTTTAACTCTTACATCATAAGTTTGTTGGTCGATAACATTTAAAACTCTATGATTTAAACCAGAACCTTGAGCATAAATAATAAAATTAGAGTCTGTACTTAACTTATATTCAACTTGATAAAAATCTATAAAAGAGTCTGGACTAGCTCCAATAGCAACATCTAAAGCAACAATAACAGTTCCATCATTATACTCAATAAGCTGATCTGATAAAGTAACTGAAGCGGGAGGCTGTATTGAGAATGGATCTGGTAAGTTTGTTGATGGAGTACTTGATACTTCAGCTTTTGAGGCCCAAGTGTAATGACTGTCCTGATGTTCAATTAAAGTTAAATTAATTGTATAATCTTCATTAAAAGTAATACCAAGAACTCTAAAATTTTTTGCACTAAATCCTAATGATGCATGAGTAATACCAACTATATCTCCTATAGCTAAATCGTATGCATCAAATCCAACTCTCAAACTTAAACCAATAGCTTCTCTTGATCTTCGTAAAATAATTTCTGCCATCTCTTCTGCTTGGTATGGAGAGGTTATTGTTTTAAAATCAAATTTTCCTTCTAATAAAAAACCACCATCGACAGTTTTCATAGTTGAATGTTGATCTGCACTAGCTAAACCAGAGTCATCAATAGGTGGAAACTGAACTTCATCTACCTGATAGTTTCTGTCAGGATTTACAAACGAAACTATAACCCTATTATATTTATCATTTTTGCTTGGACTAGATAATTCAAAGCCACCTATAATATCATCCTCAGTCAATGTAATAGAAGCTGATCCTGTTGATTCGATAATTAAATTATATTTACCAGCGGTATAAGGTAAATATCCTCTGCATCCTTTTAAAAACTCTCTTACGTTTTCAATAACCTTTCTTGAAGTATCTATAACTGCGTTACAATCAAAAATATTAATATCACTTGCTCCTGAATATGGAGTGACTTGCGTTTCTGCTATTACTGAAGCATCATAAAAAGATTGTAAATCAATGTCTGATACAGATAAACCTTTTCCATATCTCTCATTAGTTAAATAATCTAATAAACACCATGCTGGGTTTGTCTTAAAAGCTGCAGTTTGAGCTGCTAAACTTGAGTTGTAAAATACTACCTTTTTACCTTTTACCACTGCTTGGACTTTTGGTATTCCAGTAAATGCATCTTGATTCCATTTAAACCTCAATGCCAAATAACATATTCCTCTTAATCTATGATTACTTCCCCAAGATGACAGTGTAGAAAGTAAGTCAGATGCAGTTTGATTATCTGTTCCAAAATGTGGCTCTATTCTAATTAAACTTTCACTATTTTTAAAAAAATTACTATCTCCGCTTCCAACTTCAACTTCCGTTCCATCTGATAATGAACTTGCAAATGTAACTGTTTTATCATCAACTCTTATTTCTTCTATTGAATTTATTTCTCCCTCACTTAAAATAAGGGCCATATAAAGATAAGTGTTATCTGTCCCGGATGTTTCTAAAAAAACTCTTGTCCCACCAACTAATCGAGTTCCATATATAACAGGGATATTTGCGTCATTTGATTGTTTGTTGAGTAATATACCTGTTTCAAAATCATCAAACTCTCCTGTCCCAAAATCTTCAATATCAAGCTGTGGTGATAGCCAAGAAAGAGGCTTTGTGATAATTTTAATTGCACTTTTAAATATTTTTGTAACTGATTTAAATATTTTGCCTAATCCCATTATGCTCTACCCCACTTAATATCTTTGACTGTTTCTGAACTAAAATCCATTCCAACATCTGCTGAAAAAAATCTTTGCTGTGATGTGTTATTAGTTTTGCGACCAGATGTTTTTTCAAAGTCTGCCCAGTGAGATACAACAGCTAAACTTACTGAGCTTTCTTTTTTTGATTCTGATATTGAAAAAGAATCTACTTGACCATCGTATAATAAAAAAGGATCTGCAATCAAAGCATTTGAACTGTCTAAAAAACCTCTAAAAATTTGCACTGAATCATTAACAACATTTTCATTTAATACAGTTGATATAAATGTTTGATCTGCTCCAGATAAAGATATGGTTAAACTTGTTTTTGTAACATCTGTTTCTTCAGTAAAATTTGAAATACCTAATATAAAATCACTTGCAGTATATGTAACACTTGATCCTGATACAGAACTAGTTATGGGAAAAGAGCAATCAGTTATGTTAACTGGAGTAGAAAAACCGATAGTAATAAGATGAACTGGATTAATATTATTGGTTGCAAGTTCATTCTTTGTTGCTGTTGTTAGGCTTCTGGTCATTTTCTATTGTCTTTCTGTTTACTTTAATTTTACCAATTACTTTGTATTTAGCACTTTCTGATGGAAATTCATATTGTTTTAGATTTAACTTTTCAGCTTCATCATCTGTTAAGTGAATTGTATCTTCAGCTAACATATCAACATTAACCCAGTATTTTATTTTATAAGGCTTCTTCGACATCAAGTTCAAATTCGTAAAGTAAATCTCCTTCAGCGGTAGATCCTATTGCACCAAATTCCTGAATATCGTTTGTTAAGTAAACTGTAAAAGGTACATTGTCATAGGTAACTACAGAATCATCAGCTAATGCTGTAATTAAGGGAGGTTCTATTGTTAAAGTAGATGCATTGCCGCTTGGTGTAACATCAGATACAATCATATAAACTTTAGTGTGACTTGCAAATTTAATAAAATCACCAGCTTTAAAAGCATTTGGATTATTATTTTGATGGCCATCTACAGCTATAGTAGTATCTCCAACTGCATGAACTCCATTGACTAATACTGTTCCTGTTTCATTGCCTCTAGCATCCTCTATTTCAGGAGGTATTATGGTAAAGTTTTCTTTTCCTGATCTTTGCTTTACAATAAAAGCCATAAGCTCACCATAGACATCATTTCTTTTGGCAGTAATAATTTGTGCGGTAAAAGCAAATCTCTGGCCATCAATTTGACGAGCTAATTTTTTACCACTATCTGATTTAGATATAATAGTATTTTGTATTGATTTAATTCCCATAGTTGAGAACTTTGAATTACTTATTGGAAACGCACCACTCATTATACTAAATTAGTTACTCCCTTCTCATTTAAAGATTGATTTATAATATTTGATATTGTGCCTCTTGATCTGACGAGCATATCCTCAAATCCAGAAGCATCTAAAGTAGTAATGTTAAAATTAACCACAGCACCTTGACCTCCTAGTCCTCTTGCGTTTTGTGTTATCTGACCTGTTTGATTTGGTACAAACAACTCAGGCCCTCGTTCCCCAACTATAACTGGTCTGCCTTTTGATACAGCTCCACCCTTTGCAAAAAGACCAAAACCGCCAAATAAAGATAATCCACCTTTAAACATAGCTTGTTGCTGTAATGCTTTTGTTTGCTGTTGTATCAATGTTAACTTTTGTTTTTCTTTTATAATACCTTTATCTACTAATACAGCTTCTATTTTTCTTTGAATAACTAATTGAATAGTAAATGATAAAATATCAACTAATATTTTTTGACCTAATTCTTTTAAACTCATATTTAATTTTTTACCAAGAACAACAGCTTCAGCTAATGCTCTTGAGAAATTTTGAACACCAGCTAATATAAATTTACCTATTGTCTCATTTACAGACTCTAAATCTTTTCTAATTTTTTCTCCAATAGTCTCGCCAATTTTTCTAAATGATATTCCTGTTTCTTTTGCAAGTTTCTCAACCTTGCCTAACTCCTTCATAAGCTCAGTCATTTGTTGTTTGGAGAGAAGTATATTAGCATCTATTTTTTTCAGAAATTCGTTTATAGTTCTAAAAGCTGGGCCCATCTCCATTGCTGCTCTGTGTTGGCCAAAAATTTTATTAGTTATTTCATCAAGGTTAACACCCATCTGTTTCATTAAACCAAAAATACCAACTACAACTATTTTACCAGTACGACCTAAGAGTAAAAAACCTAAAATACCCATTTCTCTGATACCGGGAGGCAACCCCTTTATAACATCTAAAAGACCTCCAATTCCTATACCAATAACAGAAAATAGTGGTCTTATCGCATCTATAAGGGCAGCAGTACCTAATAAAGCCTGTTTTATGAATGTAACTAAACCTTGGCCCACTGCATTAGAAAACTCTGTCATTGCTTTTGCATTTGTTTCAATGGTTCTATTAACGATTACTAATGCATTTTTAATAAAATCAAAAAAACCAGCTTTGTTTGTTTCTAATTTAAACTTAAATAATTTATCACTAAGCATTGATAAAGTTCCAGTAAATGTAGTTGCAAGAACTTCAGTTGCTTTTCCAAATCTACCATCTGGCCCAAATGTTTCTTCAAAAGCTTTGATTGTTTCTGCTGCTGTTTTTTGCACCCCAGCTTCAAAACCTAATAGAGCTCTAACACCTCTTTCTCTAAATACATCCGCTGCTGCTATACCACCAGCAAAGGCTCTTTGAATTTGCTCTGCTGTTTGTCTAAAATCTAATCCAGTAACAGCTGCAACGTTACCAGTAATCTTTAATATACGAGTTAAATCATCAGCATCTTTAGCTACAACAGCTAAGTTACCAGAAGCAGTTGATATTTCTGCTAATGAAAAAGGAACTTTAGCTGCAAAGCCAATTAAATTATTAAAAGCTTTTGTACCTTCTTTAACGTTACCAAATAAAAAATTAAATCGAACACCAAGGTTCTCAACTTCGCTACCTACATTGACTAATGATCTAACAGCAAGTCCACCACCAATACCAATTAATGCAGATTGAATAGAAAAAATACTAGATCTTAATCTACCAAGACCGGCTTGAACACTACTAAGAGCAGCTTTCGTTTTATCATTCGCTAATATATTAATTTTTAAATTTGCCATTACCTCAGATTGCTCTTCCTGTTATGCTCCTCTTGCTCATACATCAAATAACCCAACCATATATTATATTCAGATTCAGGCATATCTAAAAGTTGAGTCAATGTTATTTTTAGCCTGTCGGCTATTATTAACATATTTTTCAGGTTTGTGTCAGTATTTACTTTTTTTTTACGTCTTCAGGATTGAGAGTTTGAACCATAGCAGTTGCAACATTGGCTATCGTCTCGCTGTTGACACCATGCATTAGACTTAATTTATCTTCTAAGGAAAATAATTTTTTACCATCTTTATCAATGGCTTTTAAAACCACAATGTCTGCTAATAAACTAACATCATTAATATTTGCAGATTTATCAAACAGTTTTTTCTTTTCAGAAAGTGTGATTGGATTCCAGTAAACTTTGGACACAGATCCGTCTTTATGTTCAATATCCATTGACTGAACACCAAGACTCTGAAAATCATCTTTAAGTTTGTCTATTAGACTCATAAAAGATTATTATACAGTACCTCTTGTTAATGCTCCAGTTCCTTGAAAAGTAACACTTCTTGATATGATCCCATCCATTGCGTTAGTTACATTCATACCTGTTACAATACCCGTTCCAGTAAAACTTTCGTCACCAGACGTATCGCCTTCAGGTAATAAAATAAAAGCAATAGAAGATCCAGTAGTCAAAGTCTGTTGAGGAGAATCTGTCTCATCATAGTGCATATCAAGTGTACCTGAAAAACTTGTTCTTCCAGCTATAAATGTTTTTGCTGCATCTGATAACTGAGTATCCTCTACGACATCAGCTGTAGTCTCTATAGTGAAACCAGTGATTTCACCAATAGCTGTTCCTCCAGCTTTTACGACTCCTTCTTTTCCGTGGTGTGTTGCCATTTTTTATTTTCCTTTTTTGGTTTTGGTTTATTATTATCAACGAGTTTATAACCAAGACTAATATAATTATCAAGATTTAGTTCATTGATTGTTATTACTTGTCCATCTTTTTCTAATTTTAAATCTTTAGCCATAGTGTTTTATAACAGATTATTCCTCATCTTCAAACTCTTCTTCATCATCAATTTCAGAATTTTCATCATCCCAGTCTTGAGGCTCGTCAACTTCATCCCTTAACTCACCTAATAAATCCTTAATATTTTCAGTTTCAAAAGAAATCTTATCCATAAGCTCTTCTTTTTTTTCTAAAGATTTTTCTATTTTTTCTATCAATTTATCAACTTTAGCCATAGTTTATCCTTTCATTATGGTGTCCCGGCTTGGAACGTATATAAAACTCTAATTGTCATTCTGATACCACCAATAGGAAACAAAGCTCCCTCGTCGGTTTCAACATTTACAACTTGAGTGTCTAATGCGTTACCACCCCTTGTAATATCAGATTCAATAGCCGTTTCAATAGCCGTAACCAATTCATTTCTTTTTGTATCTAAATTAGATTCAGCTCCTTTTACAAAGCCCATCAAAACAAAATCAAGCTCTGCTTGTCTTGTTTGAGCTCCACTACCTAATTCAATATCCTGTCTACTTTCCTCAGATGTTTGCAATATGACAGCTGGGTATTGCTTATCAGATAGCTCATCAATATCAAAAGGTTGTCTAGTTGCTTTTATAATATCCGGGCTAGATATAGCATCTATAACTGTTATTAAATTATTTGCGATATTTTCTCTTTTGCTCATCTATTAAACTTTCTCAATTCTTTTTCTACAAACTTGATAAATGATCTTTGTATTATCTTTTCAGTCTTTTTGTCAAACCCA